>Ga0074199_1000444_pt1 | contig 65701 bp, 46 predicted proteins | sample EPASupsiteSAE347_FD_64528 | JGI IMG/M metagenome (GOLD analysis project Ga0074199, IMG submission 64528) | Bioremediated contaminated groundwater from EPA Superfund site, New Mexico - Sample SAE3-47 | ecosystem: Environmental > Aquatic > Deep subsurface > Groundwater > Contaminated ... | reverse complement strand
TATAGATCTGCATACCCAATATTTATATCAGTTGAGAGCGGCGTGAAAGTAATCATGGCAAAGGACTCCGCTTTCATCCCCACCCTAAAGGATGGGGACTTACCAATGTTTCGACTTTCCGTCGAAACTCTCGCTGACCCGCGGTCAGCGAAATCCGTCCTTCGCGATCCTACAAGTTAAAGTCTAAATGTCATGACTCATAGGCTATGAGTCACAATCCATAGACTGCCTCCGATCCGGTCCAAACTAATTCTCCATAAGGATCTTCTCAGCACCCACATGATAGTGCTCGATCTTAACCAGCGGCTCCCATCCCAGGCGGCTCGGGTCCTGGATAGGATGTATCTCCGGCTTCGTGGCGCAATTGAAGACCACATAAAGCCAGTAGTCATTCTTCAAACGCTCCGCGGTTCTGTATTCATTGGATGTCAGGGCTATCTCGCCCACCCCTGCCCGGCCTTTCACCTCGATGAATCGAACCTCTACCGCCGTCTGCGGATCTTCCGGATGGGGTTTCCTGGAGATCAGATCAAAACCCCGGCTATCCTGCTCCACGCTCTCCACCCTCCAGCCCCTTGCTTCCTCATGAGCTATGACAGCCTGAACCGCTATCTTCTCAACTTCTTCATCCTGAACCATTTGCACCATTCCCGGCGATCTTCTCTCAGGGTGAGGCAGCACCCAGGCACGGCCATGATGCTGGATGTCGGAGATGGTGAGATTATGCTCCTGCTTTAGCTCTCTCCTGCGCCGCTCCAATCTTTCAAATAGATCTTCCAGGCGATCCTCAGTCGATTTTATGCCGGCGGCAACGGGCTGCGCTGTTTCTCCCGCTTGCTGCTTTTCAATCAGTTCGCTCAGGATCATATTCTGCCGAACGATCAGCTCGTTGAGGCTGATCTCCATGTGGTTCTCGATGGTCTCTATCTCTTTTGTCCTCTGAGCGTTTATATCTTGCAGGAAAGGCAATAGCGCCATATTAAAGAGGGCCTGTTCTACCTGATCGCGCTGTGGCAGTCCATTTCCGTCCGGAGGTGAGACCTGTTTCATTGCGGGTATCAGATCCAGGAAGACTGTTGGCTGCCGAATGGCAATGGCTCCGGCCATATCCGTTTGGACCACGAATATGCGTCGATTTATGACGTTACCGCGACCGTCCTTTACCGCCGCGGAGTACACATCCAACCGGGAAGGCTCTTTGCTGTAAAGGTCAAAGAAGATTGCTCCATTTCTCAGATCCTTCTGCACTTTGCGCAGCGCACATTCTCTAACTGCTTCAAATAGTGGATGGCCTGGAGTCACCCATTCTGCAGTAGAATCTTTGGTCAGCAGCACCTTGTCAAAGACGATCTGCTTATATTCTTTGCCAAGTTTGCCATACTGCCCTTCATTCGCCTCGCCTATCTGCCAGAGGTTTCTCGGAACCTTTCCACCAAGTCGGTAGACATGCGATCTTTGCTTCGCCTCTTTCAAAGCTATGCCTGTCAAAGGTGCGGCCTTCCGGAAGAAGTCTTCGATCACCTCAGGAACAAGACGCCTCTCCTTGGCCTCCTCTGATTTGCCAATGATAGCGGATAAGTTCAACTCTTTCTTTGCCAGCCCCTCAAGAGTGTGCTCAGTGATCCGCCTGAAACGGTTTATGTCCACTTCCTGGACAATACGGCTCTTGATAGCATCTTCTGAGGTAATGTTGGCGTACATATCCCGCAGCATCCGCTCAAGCTGGTTGGCGGGAAGAACTTCACCCAGAACGTTGAATACCTTGCCAGTATTTTGGGGGTCAAGGTCTTTCTCAATCTGCTTGATCCTTTCGAAGAGCTTCTGCAGCACTCTTCCTTCACGGGTTTTGGTTGAAACAAAGTTCAAGATCAAGCAGTTCCTTTCCTGGCCATACCTGTGAATACGGCCCATGCGTTGCTCAAGCCTCATGGGGTTCCAGGGTATGTCGTAGTTGATCATGAACCAGCAGAACTGCAGGTTAATGCCCTCTCCTGCAGCCTCTGTGGCAGCCATTACCTGGCACTCCTCTTTGAATACCCTTTCTGCATTTATTCTCGTGCCGGGAGTATCTCGATCACCGATCTTCATGCCGCCGTGAATCTGAGCGATTGAGAGGCCCCAATCTCTAAGCTTGCCCAGTGGCCGCCCATCCTTTCCATCCCCTGCCAGATAGTCGAGAGTATCCTTATGTTCCGTGAACATAAGCAGCTTCATCTTCGGATCCTTGAAGACACCCTGCTCTGTTAGTACGTCTTTCAACTTGCGCAGCTTTGATTCAACTTCCCGCTGCTCCAGAAGCCGGGCCAGATTGATTAGCTTGCCAAGCTGAAATATTTCCTCTTTTAGGGCATCCGGATCTACGGATGCTACAACGCTCTCCAGGTCATCGAGTATCGCTTGCTGCTCGTCCTCAGGCAATTCCTCATAATCTTCAGGCACCTTCTTGAGCTTTTGCAGCTGGCGATAAGCATCAGGATCTTTGAGCACCTTTTCTCGCTTGTCCAGGATCCGCTCCAGACTGCGCCGCAGGGCATAGATGCTGGAAGCAAACCTTCTTTGCAACATGGCCATAGTGAAGCCGAGGGCCCGACCGCGGGCTGAGTCATCCATAGCTGCCTTAATTGACTGCTCCTGAACATATTCGGTCAATGAGTTGTACAAATCCCATTCGTCACTGTCGATTTCAAATTCGATGGTCTTAACCAATCGTCTCGTGAAAAGGCTTTTAACCTTACCAGTATCCGGATCTGGGAAGCTGACCATTGCCTCTTTCACTCTGCGAAGGTAGAATGGAGCCTCGCGTCGCCTCATTGCTTCTTCAAGGCTCTTTATGTCGGCGTAGACATCCTTATCCAGCAATCGCAAGAAGAGACTGAAGTTTTCCGGATCTCCTTTATGAGGCGTTGCCGTCATCAGCAGTAAGTGATCGGTTCTGTCTGAGAGCGCTTCGCCTAACTGGTAAGCAAGAGTCTTGTGATCCTGGCTATAGGCGCTCATCTTATGGGCTTCGTCCACAACGATGAGATCCCAGTGGCTGCGCAGAAGGCTCTCTTTGGCATCCTCGATTATGGAGACCCAGGGCATGGAAGTCACAATCTGGTTTCTCTCCTGCCAGGGATTGGAGCCGTAGTTAGCCCGAAGAATGTCGCTTCTCAATACCTCGAAATGTTCTCTGAATTTGTCTTGCATCTCACGCTGCCACTGAAAGGTGAGGTTAGCAGGAGAGACAATGAGGATACGCTTGATGAGGCCTCGGATCTTCAATTCCTTAATTAGTAAACCGGCCATGATGGTTTTGCCCGCCCCTGGGTCATCTGCCAGGAGGAAGCGTATGCGAGGAAGCTTCAGGAAATAGTCGTAGACGGCTTCCAGCTGATGGGGCAGGGGATCTACTCTGGCAATAGACAGGGTGAAATAAGGATCATATTCGTAGGCTAAGGCGAGTCGCATAGCTTCAACGCCCAGGCGGAAGTTTCCGGCATCGCCGTCAAATGGTTCATCTTCCGGAGTTATCTCCAGAGTTGCCAGTTGCTCTATGGATAAAATGGGATCATGAAGCTTGCCGGTGTTTAGACCTTTTCCGATTAGTTTAATGGCATCCCCCATTGGAATTACTGTGATAATCTGGACGGGTTCGGGAAATAATGGCCCTCGCAAGATCGCATTTTGCTTGATATCCATGTAGTTCATGATTGCCGTCATATGCTCCCTATCGCCTCCACCGGGTCCATGCGGGAGGCCTTCCAGGCAGGATACAGCCCGGCTGCAAAGTTCACACCCAGAGCGAAGGCAATAGCATTAATGAAGAACTCCGGCTTCATGGTGATGTTCATCCTGGATACCATGTATACCTCGGAGGGAAGCTGGATATCGTAGGACATTATGAGCCTGGCTGTCAGAACCGCCAGGATGCTGCCCAGCAGTGCGGCAGGGGGAGCCAGGATCAGGCTCTCCAGCAGGAATATCTTGAGAATAGACCACCTGGTGGCTCCCATGGCCATGAGAATGCCTATCTCTTTTGTCCTCCTGCTTATTATCATTATCATGGTATTGGCTATGCCAAAGCCGGCTATGACGAATATAAGGAAATAGAATATCAAGGAGAAGATGGACTGGGTCTGAATCAGCTTGAGGACATCGGCATTCATATCCTGCCATGATTTGGATTCGTAGCGGAATCTTGTTTTGAGGTCGGAGACTATGTAAGGTGCCTGATAGATGTCGCTTATCCGAACGTCTACCTCAGAGACTACATCTCCTTTTCCTACCAGATCCTGAGCGGTGGTAAGAGGGATGTAGATCAGAGTTTTGTCTTTGGCAGATCCAGTCTCAATGAGGCCGGCTACTCTCATCCGTAGGGATATGTTTCCTCTTGCCAGAATAAAATCGTCTTCGGGCTGCAGCTTAAGCTCTTCAGCCAGCTTGGTTCCCAAAAAAGCCGAATTCTTTCTGTTCTCCAGATCCTGAAAGTTGCCAATGACGATATCCTTTTTGACCTTCATCAGAGGGTCTTCATTCGCCGGATTGACTCCCAGGAATTCTACTCCCCTCACTCTATCCTTGTACTTGGCCGCAGCTTTTCCCATCAGCCTTGCTGAGACCGCTTCCACTCCAGGATAATCCCACAAGCGAGCGGAAATTGTTTTATAAAGATAGACATACTTCTCATCCGGCTTGGGCTGAACGTAAACATGAGGATTGTTCTCGACAGTAGTAGTAATGATCTCTTCCTCAAAACCACCTAAAAGGCCCATGAAGACAACGATCACAGCCACAGCCAGCGTAACTGCTGCGACTGTGAAAAATGCCATCTTGGGATTTCTGAGGATGTGGCTCTTGGCTATGGTAAACTCATACATTTATCCTCATCACTCATCCGTTGATGGCCAAAGCAGGATCAAGCCTGGATGCCTTCCAGGCGGGATACATGCCTGCAATCACGCTAAGGGCTGCTGCCAGCAGCACTATTGCCAGGAAGCTGCCAGCGTTAATCACCACAGGCAGAGTCATCTCCTCTCCCCCGATCCCTTCCACTTTAATCTCTAAGCTCCTCATGTAAAGGGCAACAGCAAGCCCCAGGATACACCCAAGCAGGCCCCCCATCAAACCTAAGATGGCGCTCTCCAACAGGAAGATGTTTCTTATGTTCTTGCCGCAGGCTCCCATAGCCATGAACATACCAATCTCGCTGGTCTTCTCATTGACCAGCATATACATTACGCTACCGATGCCAAAGGAGGCTATTATCATTATCAATAACATTATCAGTCGGTTCTGAAAAGACTCTATGGCCAGAGTCTCCAGGATCTCAGGATAAAGAGTCTGCCAGCTCTCTGCCTTGTATCCCTGCCCCTGCAAATTTGCGGCAACGCCATCTGCCAAGTAGACATCATTCAGCTTTACATTGACCGATGAGACCACATCACCAGCATCCGCGAATTCTCTGACTGTGGCGTGGGATACGAAGGCGATATCCTCAGGCCATCCCATGGGCAGTTTGAGAATCCCGGATACTACCAGGCTGCGGCCTTCTTCACCCGGAATGCCGGCAAAGATGGTCTGTCCCAACTTGACCTTCAGCCTGTCGGCCAGCTTTTCCCCCAGCACCACCTTCTTGCCATTTTGGATGGAAGAGATGTCCCCCTGTAAGACATACTCTCCTATGTGGTAGATTTTGTCTACGTCGGCAGGATCTGCGCCCATCAGGTTTACGCTTTCCACGTTGTCCTTGTAGGCAAAAGTCACCTCCGCCCCAAGGCTGGGTGATACGGCAACCACGCCTGGAAGGGACCAAATCCTATCCATAAGGCTCTTGTATAGGTAAATGTAGTCATCGCCTTCCCTAGGTGAGACTGTAACGTGAGGAAGATCCTCAACAATTATATCAAAAAGCATACCTTGAAGTCCATCTTGCATGGATACGTATATCAGAGATATGGCTACTGCTAGTGCAATGGCTGCCACAGAGAGGAAGGTGCCTCTCTTTCGGTAGGCAATATGCCGCATGACAACAGATAACTCGAAGTCGGAAACGATATTAGGCAAGACCGGCACCTTTGCGAGGCTATATGCCGTTTCATGGGTTATCAAGTTAGTGGATTAATTGATGTCAGTGAAGAAATTGCAGAAAATTCGTTACACTGCCTGCTAAAGAGGCTTTCTTATCCAGAAGATGCCACTGGGATGAAAGAGAAAATATCTTCCATCTTGGCACCAGCATATCTCTTTCAAAGTCTGAATTATCTCATTATATTGTGTCTGGTCGAGTCTTTCTAGATTAGATTCCAGGAAGAAGCTCAAGATTCTCCGTCCCGTGTCAGTTCCTGCTATGCAATCCGTCACATCAATATCAGAGATCAAGATGTTGAAGTTGGATCTCAGACCCAGCTCTTTCATGATGAGTTGGATGTCATAGGAGGAAAAAAGCTCCTTGTCGTCGCCTTTTACTTTCTTCAAGTAAAGGCGTTGGATCTCGTTAATCCCCAAAGGAGTCTGATGAAATATAATAAGTATGCCCCCGGGATTTAACATATCATAAGCCTTGCTAATTGCCATCTTCCTGTCAGGGATATAATAGAGGCAGTGCGTCAAATGGACAAGATCAAATCCCCCTCCAAGCAAATCTTCGCAAAAAGGCTTGGCAATGATCTGGAATGAAGAAAGATTGAGTCCGGACTCTCTATACTTATTTAAAAATATTTTGTTGTGCATCTCATTAGGGTCCAGAGCAATATAGGAGAGGGTGGGTATCTTGCCAAGAAGCATGCGCATCAGGGTAAGGTCAAAATCTCCCGTTCCGCTGCCAATGCTTAGTATTTTTGCAGACTTTCTGCCTGCAAGGGTGGGTATAAAATCATCGGATAACCATCCTTCAATAGCCATCCATTCCGTGGATACTTTTTTGAAGGCATTGAAACACTCTGCATATTCCATTTCGGTCAAAGGCTCTGACATGTTCAATCCTCTTAATTCCCAGATGCCCTATCATACCCTCAGAGCTCATCTCTCCCTTTTGGAGCGCTCTCTGATGTGCTGTTTAACTTCTTGACTTTTGCCAGACGAGCTTTGGTGGCCTTGATGGAACCTGCCAGGTTAGAGGCGGCCTGCGCCGGGCTCTCACAATCATTGCAGACCTTCTTCGGGTTGGCAGAGATAAGACCTGCCTCGAGGTCTATATTCATTGTCAGATAGCTGTTATTTGAATATCTATAGACCAGTTCCACCGGTCTGCTCAGTGGTGAGACGGAATTGAATATCAAGCCCGATCTAATGGTCTCATTTTGCACCAGCACCTTTTCAGGCATGCCCTTCTTTCCATAGCTATCATACTCTTTGCTCTCATACTTCCAGCCCCACTGGTCCATCAATGTAAAGTTATCGGCATCAAGTACAAGCTTTTTTGTGCCGTTATTGGTTATCGCCACATCCAATTCGATCGTCTTCTTATTGGAGTATGCACTGGACCGGAGAACTCCATAATAGAGCAAGGTCACATTTGCGTTGCTGATGTTGACAAGCTCGGGAAAACGAATTGAAAACTGCTCTCCTCCCCTTTTATCCGAAGATAAATCAATGGTCAGGCTCTTGGCTATAGTCTCCTTTGGAACGACAAAACCAATCAACCTGCGGCCTGGCTGCAACTCTTTTATATTGAGAGCACTGGTCTGAAAAACCCGGTCGTTTCCATCGGTGAGGCTGTAGGCAGCATGAATCGGCTCATTATCGCTTTCGTTTAATCTGGTCAGGCGTGCGTCTACAACCAGGACGGAATATGAGTCGGAATAAGTGGTTCCTGTAAACCCGGGGTCCTTGAAGGAGCCGAAGATAGTGCAGTTGACGACGCCGTTGCTCATTTGCAGAGGATAATCTTGGGCGATTCCCGGTAATAGGATCACGAACAGTGCCAGAGCCATCCATCTCATCTATAACATACCTCCGATGTTATGATATATTCTTTTGGGTGCTTCTCTTTTAGTCTATGCTATTTATCAATCCGGGCCCATTTAAAAGAAATGCCGCAGGCCCTTGGGGCATAAGGTAATCACCCCCAAGAGCTGCTTGACAGGCTTTAGGCGGAGATGCTCGATGTGCTATTCGAGGCGTTGCTTGATGCGGTCTCGTTTGTGTCCGGTGTCTTTTTATCCAGACTCTCCTTGGTGACCGCGAGCCGCGCTCTGCTGGCTGCTACTTTATCCTTAATGGAGCTGATCTTGGTAGTTGTATTCTCTTTGGCTGGAGCCTGCACGGTCTCGCTTGCTGCGCTCTGAGCTGCTGCAGTCTGGTCCGGGACAGGTGATGTGACTGTTGATAGCGGCTCAGCCGGAGCGGCACTCTTTGTGGCATTAGCGCCATAGACGGTCTCATCCGAGAGAGGCACACAGTCTCGATCAAACTCAATCATAATCTGGTCTTGCATCATATAGTCATAAGCCAACGCGGCAGGACGGCTGAAAAGCGAGACTCCGGTGAAGCCCAACTTGACACGATCTGATGTGGCATTTTGCGGACTGACAATCTCCGGATCAAAACCAAGGGTAGGATGATAGGGCCAGCCCCACTGGTCCAAAAGTGTGAAGTTCTCCGGGCTGACAATGAGGTCTTTAGTGCCGTTATTCTGCACGCGAACCTGAACTACTATCCCCTGTTCATCGGAATTGATAAGCCAGTCGGTGATTCCATAATACCTAACGATCACGTTATTGTTGCTGCCTTTAGGTGTTGCCCACCAGTTGATGTAAATGGGCGCGCCTCCCTCTGGCGTCACATTGATGAGCTTAAATAGGCGGTCGTTCTTGGTAAGGAACCATATTGTCTGTTTTCCGGAAGAGAGCTGCTTGTACAAGCCTGCCGGGTAGATATTATTATCTGCATCAACCAGTTGATATGTGGCATTCTCGGTTCCCATGAGACCGACATCAACCTTTAATATTTCGTGGGTGGCGTTCTCATCGTCCAAAGGCGTCCTGCTGGCTCCAAAGAGCACTACAGTCGCGTTTCCATCGCTGCCCTGCAACGGCACTGCCTGGGCCATGCCTAAGGCCAGTACCAGCAAAAGGGCTATAATAATTAATCTCATCTAATTTCTCTATGCCATTTCAATTATATACATTTTATCCAGGAAACGGCAAGATCTCCCAGGCTGGGAAACCTATATCTGTCTGTTTCATCATAAGCAGAAGCGGTGTTCTAGATTGTCATCGCCTATCCTTGTAACCTGCGGCCTGCCCTATGCCAATGGCCCCTGTCATCTGGGCCATTTGAGAACCTATGTACCTGCGGACATCTTTGTTCGAGGGTTGAAGAAGATGGGCAAAGATGTGCTCTTCGTATGTGGCTCGGACGCCCATGGAACTCCCATTGTGGTCAATGCCGAAGGCCTGGGAATGACGCCCAAAGCGCTCGTCGCCAGATACCATCAGCATTTTGACGAGGTCTTCAAAGGTATGGGCGTCGATTTCGACTTCTTCGGAGACACTGATGATCCTGCCTGTCACAATCGCACGCAAGAGATGGTTAGAGTTCTTATGGACGGCGGCCATGTCTATTCTAAAGAGATCGAGCTGGCCTTCTGTCCCAAATGCGAGCGCTTCCTGCCGGATAGATATGTAGAGGGAGAGTGCCCCTACTGCGGAAAGCCCGCTCGTGGCGACGAGTGCGACATGGGCTGCGGTCGCCACCTGGAGCCGGGGGAGATCAAAAACGCAGTCTGCAAGGTCTGCGGCGGTAAGGCCGAGTACAGAAAACAAACCCATTATTTCTTTAAGCTCTCCCAGTTTCGGGATTTTCTACTCACCTATCTTGAGACACTGGGCGGGACAGCATCAGCTCGCAATTATGCTATGGAGTGGGTGCGCCAGGAGCTGAAGGATTGGTGCATCACCCGCAATATGGCTTGGGGTGTCAAGTTCCCAGGACACGAAGATCTGGTGGTCTATGTCTGGGTTGATGCACCCATCGGTTACATTGCCTTCACTGAGGAGTGGTGCGCCAAGAACGGCCTGGACTGGCAGGCCTACTGGAAGAATGAGGCCAAGATCGTTCATTTCATCGGCGGGGATATCGTCTACCATCACTGCATCTTTTGGCCGGCCATGCTCAAAGGAGCCGGTTATACCCTGCCAACGGCCGTCGTCGCCAGCGGCATGCTAAAGATAGATGACAAGAAATTTTCCAAATCACGGGGCAATGTCATCTGGGTCAAAGACGATTATCTGGAAAAGGGCCTTCATCCCGATCTGCTGCGCTACTATCTGGCCAGTTACACAGCTCACAACAAAGAGGTCAACTTCGCCTGGAAGATCTTTGCCGATAAGGTTAACACCGAGCTGGTTGGGGCGCTGGGAAATTTCATAAACCGCGCCCTGACATTCACAGTGAAGAATTTCGAGGGCAATGTTCCACGAGGTGAAATTGACCCGGAGGTCATGGCCAGGATAAGCCAGACCTTAAACGAGGTTGCTGCAGACCTGGAAGAGTACGAGTTCAAGAAGGCCATAGACAGCGTGATGACTTTAGCGGACTATGGCAATATCTACTTCCAGAGTCGTGAACCCTGGAAGCTGGCGAAGAGCGATAAGGCCGCCGCAGGCTGCGTGCTGAGAAGCTGTTTGCAGATAGCCAAAGCGCTGGTCATCCTTATGCAGCCGGTAATGCCCACTAAAATGGAGGATGCCTGGAAGCAGCTGGGTTTGGACGGAACTGCGGCGGAAAGATCCTTCCAGGAGGCTATGGTTCCCCTGGCAGAGGATGGCCGGCTAGGTACACCCCAGATCCTTTTCTCACGTATAGAAGAAGCATCAGTTAAAGAGCTTGATACCATATTTCAAGATAGGATAGAAAAAGCTGAAGCAAAGGGCAAAGCGGCGGAAAAAGCAGGCGAAAAGAAGGGTGAGATCTCTTTTGAGGAGTTTGGATCATTGGACCTGCGTATCGGGGAAATTAAAGAGGCGGGCCCCATTAAGGGCTCAAAGAAGCTGATTAAGCTACAGGTCGATATCGGAGGCGAGATTCGTCAGGTGGTGGCAGGCATTGCGGGGGCCTACTCAGCAGAAGAGCTGGTTGGAACGCAGGTGGTAGTCTTGACAAATCTCAAGCCGACCAGGCTCTTTGGTGTAGAGTCGCAAGCCATGCTCCTGGCTGCAGACGCTGCCGGCAAGGCAGTGCTGCTCCAGCCTCGTGAATTTGTGGAAACGGGAACTAAGGTAAGGTAGGAGGTTTTTATTTTGCTCCAGATAGAAAATCTGTCCAAGACATACAAAGTGAAGGACAGAGATGTTGTGGCTCTTGAAAATATCAGCTTCACCACTAGGCCGGGTGAGATTTTGGGATTGGTGGGAAAGAGTGGAGGAGGCAAGAGCACTCTCATGAAGATCCTGAGAGGCATGGAGGACTTTGACTGCGGCAGGATAATCCTGGATGACTTGATCATCACACCCGACTGCGGGGATGAGGTGAAGAGGACGCAGCTGGCGGTTACAGCTATACATCTGCAAAGAGACTTCGCACTCTGGACGGAGACTGCCCTTAAAAACGTGGTGCGAAGAGTTAAAGCCAGGAAAACCGGCTATGAGGCTCTGCCTATTCCCGAGGATGTGGACTATGATGAGCTGTACCAGGAGGCCATGTACTACCTGCGGCTGGTGGGCCTGGGCGAAAAAGCACAACATCTGGCCACCATCCTCAGCGGCGGCGAGAAGCAGAGGCTTCTTATTGCCAGGCAACTGGCCAAGAAGCCCAAAATATTGCTGCTGGATGAGCCGGCTACCATGGCCTGTCCGGCCACCAAGCAAGAGGTGCTGGATGCCATTAAGAACGTGAACAAGGAGCTGGATCTTACTATAATCATAGTATCGCATCTGCCTGAGATTCATGAGTATCTGGCACATAGGCTGATTTGGCTGGAGAAAGGAAAGATCGTTGCCGATGGAAAGCCGGAAGAGGTCCTTGACCGGTTTATGGCAGGGATTGGAAAGATGGTCCCTCTGGCATCCTGGCCCGATGCTCAGCCGCTCATTAAAGTTAGAGGTTTATCTAAGAGGGGTTGCCAGATCTGCACAGGAGAGGTACTGAATGTCCTTAAGATGGAGAACCTCAACTTCGATATAAATGAGGGCGAGATCACATCCATCATCGGCAACAGTGGCGGAGGGAAGACCACACTTCTCAAGATCATGCAGGGCGTGAGGTTGCCGGATGAGGGCAGTGTATGCTATCGTTACGGTGATAAGTGGGTGGACATGGTCACCTACTCGCCCGGTAGAATGAATGTGCGCCGGTCTCTAGGTATCATGTATCAGGAGTTTGCTCTTTATGCCGGAGAGACCATTCTTGATCAGATTGCCTACAAAATGGGCATCAAGGGCAATGATGTGATCGACTATGCCCGGGCGGTGGCTGAGGAGATGGGCATAAGCGACAAGGTGCTTGATGTCATTTATGCCATGACGGATATGTCGGAGGAGGATGCCAAAGCCGCCCTCGAGTCACTGGGACTGACCAGAGATATCTTCAAAGATCTGTTTCCCCGTTTTCCGACAACCGAGGCCCGTAAGTATGCTGAGCCGATCTTTGATCTTATTTCCCTTGATAGAGAAACCATGTGGAAACTCCCAGAGCAACTGAGCGGCGGAGAGCTGGTAAGGGCATCTTTGGCCATTATCCTGGCAGCCAGTCCCAAAATTCTGATTCTGGACGAGCCATTCGGTGACATCGACCCCATTACCATGCGTGAGGTCTCCAATGCCATTAAGAAGATCAATGCAGAGTTTGGCACCACCATAATCCTGGTCAGCCATCATGTAGAATTCGTCAAGGAGATCTCCCACCGGGCCATGCTCATCGAGGATGGAGCCATTGCGGCGGACGGAAATCCGGCAGAGGTCTGTAACGCCTTCCTGGCCTCCTGTAATGCTCCCTATCTGAAGTACCTGGAAGAGCGCTATAAAGTTCATGGATGATCAAAGATGGAAGAGCAAGTAGAGGAGATATACCGGCAGGTGGCAGATCAGATAACGCCGGAGGATTTCCAGGCAAGAGTAGATGAGAAGGTAGCCCTCATGGCCGGCCTATGCGACGGCAGGACGGCGGCAATGCTCGTAGCCCGGGACCTGGGTGCATCCGAGGTGCTGACCAAGATTGGCAGCATCCGGCCTGAGACGGGAAATGTTATTTTCACGGGCCGGGTGCTCGCCGTCTCAGAGATACGCGAGTTTCCTCGCTCTGACGGATCCATGGGACGGGTTGCCAATCTAACACTGGCCGATGAGACGGGATCTGTGCGTGTGGCTCTCTGGGATGAGACGGTAGAGCTGGTTCGCTCTGGAGATTTAAAGGAGGGACAGTGCCTCAAGGTCAGAGGTTTGGCCAAAGAGGGCTATACCGGGACTGAGGTTACCCTGGGCAGAAGCGGGGGCATCGAAGAGGTGGAACTGGATATATCCCCGAGGACTGCGCTCTACAAGATTGCCGAGATCAAGAGCGACATGAGCGATGTCAGCTTTCTGGGCGCTGTTGTGGATCCAGGCGAGATCAGGCAGTTTCTTCGTAAAGATGGTGGCCAGGGCCAGGTGCGCTCCGTGCTTTTAGGAGACGAGACCGGCAAGATCAGGCTTACCCTCTGGGATCTGCAGGCGGCCATGCCGCTCGAGAAGGGTGAGACGATCGAGGTCATAAACGGCTCATCTCGGGAGAGGTACGGATCGCTGGAGATTCAGACGGGAAGCTACAGCACAATTAAGAAGAGCAGCAAAAAGGTACTGTTCTCCGAGAAGATGACGCAGATTGCCGATCTCAAACCGGGCATGCTCTGCAGCATCAGTGGCTTTGTGACCGGTCTCGGAGAGGTGCGGGAGTTTCAAAGAGATGACGGAAAAACAGGAAGAGTGGCCAATATCTACATCTCTGATGAGACTGGCCGCATTAAAGTGGCTCTTTGGGCGGAGCATGTCGATCTACTGCGTACTCTGGATCTGGGATACAAAGCGGAGATCATAGATGCCCTGGCCAAGAGTGGCTGGAACGAGGAATTGGAGCTATCTTGTGGATGGCGCACCAGGATTACTTTCGCTCCGCCTGGATAACGTTGTTAAAGAAGATCTGTGAATTCTCTTTGAGGAAGATTCTAAGGAACTGGGAAGATGCCGACAAAATTACTGGAAGATCTGCCGGGTGTGGGTCCGGCCACTGCGGAAAAGCTGCGCGAGGCCGGTTTTAGCTCTGTGGAAGCCATAGCTGTTGCCTCTCCTGGAGAGCTGGTGGCTGCGGCAGAAGTGGGAGAAGCCACGGCGGCCAAGATCATTGCCGGGGCCAGGGAAGCGGCTGATGTGGGCGGCTTTGAGACGGGAGATCGAATCTTAGAGCGCAGGCGCATGGTGGGCAAGATCACCACCGGCAGCAAGAACTTCAATGAGCTTTTGGGCGGAGGTATGGAGACTCAGTCCATTGTGGAGCTGTACGGCGAATTCGGCTCGGGAAAGACGCAGGTGGCCCATCAGATGGCCATAAACGTGCAACTGCCTACTGAAATGGGCGGGCTGCACGGTTCGGTTATCATTATCGACACCGAGAACACCTTCCGGCCGGAGCGTATCGCTCAGATGGTGAAGGGCCTGCCACCTGCGCCTGACGGCCAGGACCGCGAGTCGGCTGATTTCTTAAAGAACATCAGCGTGGCCAGAGCCTTCAACTCCAATCACCAGATCCTTTTGGCGGAAAAAGCCATGGAGATGGCCGAAAAGGCGAAGGACTCGGATTATCCTGTGCGCCTGATCATCGTGGACTCGGTGACAGCCCACTTCCGGGCTGAGTATGTGGGGCGCGGCACTCTCGCCAACCGTCAGCAGAAGCTGAACAAGCACCTGCACGATCTGATGCGCTTTGGCGATCTGAATAATGCTTTGATTCTGGTGACCAATCAGGTCATGAGCAAGCCGGATACCTTCTTTGGCGATCCCACCAAACCAGTGGGCGGGCATGTGCTGGGGCATACGTCCACTTTCAGGTTGTACCTGCGCAAGTCCAAGGGTGAAAAACGAATTGCCAGACTGGTGGACTCACCCAATCTGCCGGACGGCGAGGCGGTCTTCTCAGTGACTATGGAAGGGCTGAAGGACTAGAGGTGAATAGGGTGATAAGGCATCTTAGAAGGGACACTAGTCTTGATCGATACAGAGGCCCCATCACCTAATACTACCTATGAACATATGATATATATTTCTTTTGTTATGAGTAGAGGGAGATCCGGGTAAAGGAGGGAGAACGAGAATAGTATTTTGCCGCGGATCGCCATTCATCCCGTTCTATTCGCAATAGATATAGACAATTGCGATAATCTATTGCGGATAATTCTACGAACGGAATGCTAATGTAATCTCATTTCGTCCCTGCGAATCGTTTGATCGTCTCTCTTTTGCGCTGCCACCGACGAGCCTCTCTTGCTTTGTCCTCTTCCAATATGGCCATGCGCCCCGATTTATTTGCTAATTCGCTCTTTTTCTTTTTCGCCTGATCTATGATTGGCTGATCCGTGCTCTTCTGATCCATACTCTTTTCACCTTAATTGATAATGGATAAATTTCTGTAGACGAGATGCGCGAACAGAAAATACTCAATTATTAAATGGAGATGATTCTATATAAAGGCGATTGTTGGATTGCACTTATTTGCCCGACAGTGATATGATTCTGAAGATCGCTGCATTCTAGCGGAGAGATGCAAATGAGATTTAGGAGCAGCATAATTCTGACATTGCTCTGTGCCGTAATTGTCATCTGGCTGGGAGCGGCGCAATGCACGGTGGTCATCAATGAGGTGGAAGCAAATCCGGCGGGAGATGAAAGCCTCCACAAAACCGCCATATCTGCCTGGTTTGAGCTTTATAATAGTGATGATAAAGATATTGACATCAGCGGATGGATTATAAAGAACTCAGAGGGCAGATCGATTACACTTCCCCAGGGCGCAGTCATTAAAGGCCTGGATTATTATGTGCTGGATGCGAGGCCCTGGTGGCTGGCCCAGACCGGCGAGATTCTGGTACTGACCGATGCCGGCGGAGCAGAGGTGGACCGGACAGCCGTCCTCAGCGACGAAGAGAACAACGAGATGGCCTGGACGAGAGATCCGGACGGAAGGGATACCAACAGCACGGAAGATTGGAAATTCCTGGCCGACAGCCGTGGATTTTAATGGGATACGAGGCGTCGCTGGAGCTGGCCTGGGACGAGCTGGAGAAGCTCGCTTTGCGGGACTGCACAGTCTCTCTCCTGGGAGAAGACTACCAGGTGAAGGCAAAGGAGAGAGCGGTGCTGCTGCCTGGCGGCGCGCCCGCAGGCCAGATGCAGGCCGTGCTCATCCTGCACTACCTGATCGGCCTTTTGCAGCACGGCTACCGCCCCGGAGGCGAGTGGATCTCCTTTAAAGAGACCAGAAACGGCAAGCTCTTCTGGCCGGCTTTTCAGGAAGGCGCCATAAAGCCGCTGGTGCAAAGCTTCCAGAGCGACCCGGGGGGCCTGGTGCAGAGGCTGTCGTCTCGTCTGGGCGGCAGGACGGTGGAGGGCGGGGATGTGGCGTTCGAGGTGGCCACATTTCCCGGCGTGTTGGTGAGGCTGGTCTTCTGGAAGGAGGACGAGGAGCTGCCGCCCGAGGCGAGCCTGCTCTGTGACCGCAATCTGACGGAGATCTACAGCACTGAGGATGTGGCGGTTCTGCTGCTGGCAGTGGTGCAGAAAGCCATTGGATGAACGCAATTTTGGCAGGCGTAGATATTAATTCGAGTCAAGCAGTATCGTAAATATGCTACTAATGAATTACTCTAATATCGATCAGGTTCTCAAAGATTTTCGGTGTTTAAACCAAGCCATTGAAGATATCAGGCGGAAAACATTTTGATATATTAAATAAAAAAATTCTAGTGCTAATTTAATAATACTATTCCATATATTCATAATGCCGATATCCCTGATGATCAATCCCCACCAGAGCAAACTCACCCTTTGGCGGCAGCACACTCTCTCTCTTCTTTCCTTCGTGAAGCTGCTCATAATCCTGCAAAGATATCTGCTTTCTCTCCTCCAGCTTCTGCACCAGACCTCTCAGGGGCACAGATCCGGCCTGCGGCTGGACTATTGCCGAGAAGAAGAGGGCCGAGCATCCGCTGCCGTAGGCTCCGAAGCACACTCTCTCTCCGGCATGAATCTTCTGCAGCTCCAAAAGGCTGGCCAGGCCGAGGTAGATCGATCCGGTGTAGATATTTCCGATCTGGCGAGAGAGCGTGGCCGTATCCTTGACCTTGGCCTGATAGGCTTGCAGGAATTGCTCTGACTTTGCGAAGCGCCGGGCGTAGTCCGCCTCTGCCGCCTGATATTTTTCTATACTATCATAATCTTGGGCGGCAGGCTCTCGCCCCAGCTCCTGTTCGATCTCGCCTGATCTGCGGCTCATTCTCCAGTCGTGCCTGAAGATGGCAGCAGATGCGTACTCTACCATTCTGGGATAGGGAATATGAAAGAGAAGATGGTCTACGAAATCGGTGACGCACTCGCCCGCGCCGGGAGCTATCGCCCCCCGACGCAACGCTCTGGCGGCAAATGAATCGAAGGCTCCTCGCATAGCATCCAGATAGCACTGATTGCTGTGCTTTCCGTTTACAACCGCAGTTGTGCAGCCCATGGGCCGGAAGAAGTCGTTCTCATCTCGGGTGAAGGAGCCGTAGATCTGCTCCAGGGCCAGCAGCCTGGGATTCTTTTTTACCAGCAGGGCAACACTGCCCGCTCCCTGGGTGTACTCGCCTGCAGAGCAAAGCGGATACTTGGCCACATCCGAGGCGATGACGATGCCCACCTTTCCTTCCACTTCCTCCGCCACCCAGTAGCTGAGGCTCTCCAGGGCAAAGGTTGTGCCGATGCAGGCCGCCTTGAACTCAACGGTGCTGCACTCCTGGAAAGAACCCTTGCCGTAGATCTGCTCCAGCATGCCGATAACGTAGGTGCCAAGGGCCTTGGCCTCATCCGGAGCCGACTCCGTTCCAACATAGATCTTGCCTATCTCTTGTGGGCGAAGATCGGTCCGCCGCATGAGATCCAAAAGAGACATGGCAGCCATGCTGGCCGCATCCTCATGAGCATCGGGAACTGCCATGCGTTCGATGCCGATTCCCTTAATCAATTTGCCGGGATCAATGCCTCGATTGCTGGAGAATTCTCCTGCCAGGGGAAGAAAGAGCCTGGGCACATAAACTGATAAATCATCAATTCCCACAGACTCGTCTCCAGGCACATTCTTTCTAGGCATGTCTTCAATACTCCTGCTCAAGATCTGGCATCTCCTTGCTGCTGGCTCATGCGTGGCCGGATATTATTTCAGGTTTTTGCTTAACAGCCGCCATTCAGCTCCTTTCGGAAAATATATCAATTAGAAACGCCTAAACTATATTCTGGAATTTCAGGAGTGATGGAAATATGACAGACGGAGATGTATACAAGATAATAGAACTGGTTGGAACTTCCAAAACAAGCTGGGAAGAGGCAGTCAAGACCGTTGTTGACCGGGCTACTAAAAGCTTGAGGGACCTGCGCATTGCCGAAGTCAAGGAGCTGGATGTCCGCCTGGAGAATGGAAAGATCGCAGAGTACAGGGCCAAGGTAAGGCTTTCCTTCAAATACGAAGGAGAAGACTAGGTCTAACTTAAAAATATATTTTTTCTAATTTAAATAAGTATACTGATTTTAGAGTTCTCTCTCAATTAAAATCTCCCTTGGGCACCACCTTGATCTCAAAGAGCTTGGGCCACAGTTTTCCTGTCACAAAGAGCCTATCTCCTAATGCGTCATATGCAATGCCGTTAAGAACATCTACTTTGCTGCCCTGAAGATCGCTCTCCTGCAAGATCCCCTGCAAATTTATTTTGCCCATCACCATACCGCTCTCTGGAGATATTATCGCAATCCAATTTGTAGGCCAGATATTGGAATAGATCCGCCCTTTGATATACTCCAGCTCATTTAGGCCCTGCAGCGGTTTGCCGTTGGCTGTGACCAGTATCCTGCCCGTTTCCGCAAAATTCTCAGGATCGAGAATATGCAAAACATCTGTGCCGTCGCTCATGATCAGGCTCTTGTTGTCGGAGGTTATGCCCCAGCCCTCAGTCTGGTAGCTGAAGTTTCCGATCTGTGTCATGTTCTCCTTTCCATAGACCAGACCCAGGCCCGACTGCCAGGTAAGCTGAACGATGCGATCCTTCCAGAGAGTTATGCCTTCTCCAAATAAGCTGCTATCCAGGCGCTTCTGATCCAGAATCCGGCCGGTTTGCAGTTCGATGCGACATAGCGTTGACCGCCCGTACAGCCCCGTTCCTTCGTAGAGCAGTCCATCATCATAAACCAGTCCTTGAGTGAATGCCAGGCTACTGTGCGGATAGACATTGATGATCTCGTAGCCGAAGATAGGGACCGTCCCTTCCTGGACTAAATCAGAGCTGCCCTGCGCGCCAAAGAGCATAGCCTCCCAGAGCACAATAGCCAGGATGGCCGGGAGGGTGAATCGTGATGATGAGGCTTTTTTTATCGGCATGGCAATCATCTTCGGCATAAATTAAAAGGTCTATTGTCTCGGGGCTTTAAGAAATTTTCCGCAATTGATCAGAGAAGATGAAAGATGCAAAGACCTAAATGCAGGGATAATACTTATGAGATCAACTGGAGGTTTTGATGCAAACGGCATCCAGCAAAGTATCCGTATTACTGGCTGATATCACCACGCTCAAGGTCGATGCCATCGTCAATGCCGCCAACAACTCTCTTGTGGGAGGCGGGGGCGTGGATGGTGCTATTCATAATGCTGCAGGCCCGCAGCTCCTGGTGGAATGCCGTAGCATCGGAGGCTGCCAGACGGGCGGGGCCTGTATCACTCGGGGATACCGTCTAGCAGCAAGATGGATCATTCATACAGTAGGACCTATCTGGCGTGGCGGAGACAATGGAGAGGACGACCTATTGGCCTTCTGCTACAGAAACTCTCTGAATCTGGCTGAGCAGTACGGCATAAAGAGCATAGCTTTCCCGGCAATCAGTGCCGGAGTCTATGGTTTTCCTATGATGCGAGCCTGTCGCATTGCCCTTAGAGAGATGATGGCATTCCTGGAGAAGAACGGCGGGATTGAGATCATCGCCGTCTGCTTCAGTAATAGCGCCTACCAGTGCTACCAAGACGCTATGCGAGAGCTTTGATAGATCATTTAAACACCTATAGTATTCAAACTCAAAAGAAAAAAATTAGGATAAGGAGTTCGGTTGATGTTGCATTCAGCGGAACTCCAGCTTGGCCTCGTCCATTGCCTCGAATAGATAGGCCATTCCCGGTACCATAGTCTCATTCTTTCCCAGGTGGGTCCAACCCTGTCCTTCATACTTCCAGACGAAAGCTGAGACCAGGCCTTTAGTTACTGCCTCCTGATACTTGTACCTCTTATGCTCGGCATTCACGGTTATATTGTTTAAATCTATGGTCTTGTTCACCGGAAGGCCAATCATATTCCATCCGGCATGCAGATTGAGGCGATAAGGCAGATCGACCGGTTTGCCGGATATTTCCATGGTGAAGTTGTTGGCGCTGTCGATGAGATAGCCCTCACCTGGCGAAAACCTTGTCACATTGATCATGCCCCCATCCTTCATGCCAAAGTTCCATCCTTCACCGGCAATGGAGAATATGCTTCGATAGGGCTTATTCGCCAGGTACTTGGAGGCAGTGGCATCTTTCGGCTTGAGGTATACAGCTATGGCATTCCAGCCTGCCGTGATATTGATGCGCTGAACCTGGCCGGGGATAATCACATACTCTATCTCAAAGCTCCTCTCCTCAGCAAGCTTGGGTCTTATGATGGGCCACATCACCTTTTTGTTTTCGCCAAGCGTATATTCATCATGCCACACGGAAAGGCCGTTTTCCTTAACGACGATCTTGTCTGCATCCTTGGGCAGCAATGCCTCGCCGATGATTGCCGACGGGGCATTGAGATTGAGCTTGCCGCTGGTGCTCTCCGTCTCTATCCAGTAGATCCAGTCGGTTGCGCTCTCGTTCGTAGGCGTTACGGATGCCTTGATTATGCTCTTGTTCTCTCCGGTGGTGTTTTCAGTTTCCAACACTGTGCTGAAGGGGCGAGTTGGAATCTTTTGCAAGGACGGCCGGAAGCTGGGATCACCCAGAATGACAGCCATGTAGGCCGTCTGATTGAGCATCTCGGAGACCGAGGTGTCCCAATCCGGCAAGGCCTCATCGTAATTGGAGATCTCCCTAATGTTTCCAGCACCCTGAAACTTCAATCGGTAGAGGTTATCTGCATCAAGAGCAGCCTCACCTACGGTCGCATTCTCAAAGACCAGGGATTGATAAAACTTCTTTAATAAGTCATCCGAAACAAAGATCCAGGATAGAGCTGACTCACCAATATAATTTACCGATCCGGCTCTTATGAAAGCCAGGGCAATGGAGTCCTCCAGGTTCATAGGGATGTACATCTTGGTGCCGGTTACATTGAGATAGTATCCCTTGAGGTTTGCCGTAACGCAGGCACTGGATGTGGTCGTCTGGGGCGAAAGAGTCAGCTCTTTTACATCAGTTCCTGTAAGCTTAGAGTCCATCATCGACCAATCCGACAACTGCCATGCGTTTTCATTGCCGTGGTGATCAAAATTTACAATGTTCTGGCCGTTATTCATCTGCGATATGACTTGCTGGTTGTTGGCTTCCTCATAGCGCAGGTCCTTGACTTGCAGCCCCGCATCCACCAAATAGTCTCTGATTCTCATGGTTATAGGAGCCTGCGGGAAAGAGAGGGGCGGCGAAGATATAACCAGAGCATTATTCTTCCAGGATCCGTTCAGTCGATCATAGGCCAGGGTCCGAGCCAGAAGCTGAGATGCATCGTAAACGGAAAGCCCCATGATTCGGCCTACTGCTACGCTGCTGTAATTCTCTTCATCCATGGGCAATTGATAGTCCCTGTAGATCTCGTACTCTATGATATCCGATAGCCTCTGAATTTGGCCGGTGGACATAAAGGGCAGCGACCCTGGATCGCCCACGACCATCAGATAGCGGGGAGAGAGCATAAGATCATCGACCTTCTGCCTCAATGCTTGCTCCTCAATCAGAGGATCGATTTGCTGCGGGTCCTTGGCCACATCAATCAGAATCGCCTGGCGTGCAGCAGCGCCGGCAGCCGCAACCAGTGATAACCTGGGGACTTTGGTATGGCTGAATGAAGTAATATTCAAATTCTCAATATTGGAGCGAACATCGATGGTGTAGTTCTTGGTAGTATGAGCATAACCATTGCCTGCCTCGATATTGAAAATCCACTTGCCGGGAGTTAGCATCTGCACTCTCACTTCATAGAGTTTATCAGGATTGATATCTGTGATTCTGATGCTTCCTGACCTTTTTTCAGGGCTGTAGAGATTCAGGGCGGTGTAACTCGCTTCCCGGTCTAGGTTCCAGCTGATGTTCGTTCTGCCTGAGTAGATCCAGGTGGGATAGGTCAGGTTGATTACCGGCCCGTCATCCAGATTCTGAATGGTATGGTTGTAGGAAAATCCTTCGTATGCGGCTGTAGCTCCAGTGTCCAATCTCTCTCTCCAGCCGGAGTCCATGGGGTAGAGCAGTTCTACTTCTACATTCAGGCTGGCAGATTTGCCTGGCTCAAGCCGGTTTATATTCCAGCGAAGCATTGAACCGTTGAGGAATGCATTTATAGCATCCGAGGGCAGGCCGCTATAAGGATCGGTAATATTTGCCTCACCTATTTGCGGCCGCGGCCATTTTATAAACCGTCCCATGGGGAATACATCCAGCAATCGCACACCCTTCAGCATCTCTTTGCCTGTATTGCTCATGGTTATGTTGAGCCTTACAATCTCACCCAGTTCCTCGGCCGGCACTTGGCTTGGGCTCATTTCTGTTCTTATCAGCAGATCGTTAACAAGTGTTCTCTTTACCACTGGATTTGGTACGGGGGGTAGAAGCGAGAGATCATGAGAGTTGGTAAAGACAACCATATTGGGATGATCTCCCCTTTTGAGCATCTCCCGGCTGAGAAATTCAGAGCTTCCTTCCAGCAAAGTGATATTCATCTGGCTCAGGTTCTGCCTCACAATTGGCGAGATTGGACCTACGATGACGGCTTCTTTTGCATCCAAGCGAGATAATGCATCGACAGTCTCATTGGGCAGTATGCTGCTAACAAAGAGCAGTGGCCAATTCAGATAAGAGGCAATTGGTGCAGCAATAATAGCCGCACTATAATTTTCGCCAACAATTACGGCTCCGGGCGAGCTTTTCCAGTAACTGCTTATCTTTTCCGCCATCTCAAAGCTGCTATTTGCTGCTATTCTTGCATCGCATTTCCAGGAGACATTGCCTATGGCGAGAGTCTTTCCGCCCAATTGACCCAGCAGCCAGTGAGAAGCCTTTGATGCCGGCTGCAGTTCCGCCCAAATAGGTGTATGAACGACGTTATACTCGAAAGCAACTCCTGCTGAGCCGGATTTTACCAAATCCTCGATATACTTCACTGCGCCCTCAACATTCAGGGTGGAGAGAACATAACCCAGGTAATCGTCACTCAAACGGACATATACCGGCTTCTTGCTGAGAAGGCAAACCTGTCCTGCATCCTGAGCGGAAAGGGAAGCTATTATGGAAAAGTCCGTTATCTTTGAGATCTCGGCAAAGTTGTAGCCGCGGCTGCGATCGGCAGGATTATCAAAAGCCGCACCAAGCTTCACAGGACCTAAATCTGTGGTTATATTTCTGGCATAATCTACAATCTCCATGAGCTGATCTTGCTTCCACTGCGTCCATCTCTCCTGGTTGTAGCTATTGATATTGGCTTTACTGAGGTCAATTCCCGTATCCTGATAGAACTTCTCCTTGCAGATATTACAGTAGCAATAGTTCTCATCCTGAAAACCGAAATTATAGAGCACAATGCCATCGGCCTTATAATCGTCGATGAGCGTTTCAATAAGATTGTAGAGATTCTCCTTTGTCTCAGGGTTTGCCGGGCAGTAAAGTGTGGCATTGCCTCCTATATCGGGATTTGCCACCTGCAACAAGCTCTTATCGGTTTTTGAATCGTCAGTCACGGTAAGATCGAGACCGGCCTGTGCAAGCATGGCTTTCCTGGCCTGGGGCAATTCTTTGATATCTTCTGCCGCCAGCGGCTCAGAGATAACGGGAACCTCAAGAGTTGCTGTAATATAAGCTTTCAGTCCGTCTTTGTGAGCAGCATCAACCAAAGATTTTACCAGATCTCCTGCTGCTGCATGGATAGTTATGGTGCTGATATTTGCGGCTTTAAATGTGCTAAGTATAGCGGAGACTCCATATTTCTGCAGATCGCCTTCTTCCACCCAGCCGTTTCTGTCTCCAGCCAAGACCGCTTTGGGAAGGATCAACAATGGCAAAGCTCTGGTCTGATTCTCCTCAGACCAGATGGCCAGAGGAGTAGCCGCAATGGCTGCATGCCAATCGTCTGCTCCAGCCATAACCACATCAGCCAGCTCGCCCTTAACACCTCTTTCCAGGGGCGCGTCCTCTGCATAGCTTAGCCCTGAAATGGACATGATTGCTATGAATAGTATTAGATATTGCAGCCTCACGCTTTCACCTCTTCGGTTTTAATGCCTGCGCTTTGCAGTGGCTTTGCATATTCCGCCCCAATCTTCCCAACGAGGAGCGCCTTCTGGAGGGTGACATTTCTCTTAGTCATTTCAGCTATCACAGTATTGACCTTCTCAGTCACATCGCCCTCGCATACTATTATTGGCGCTCCCGCCGTCCTGGCCTTCTCATAGCCCCTGAAGATATCAGCAGGCAGAGAGCTGGTTAAGACCACCTCGGCCGTTCCATTCCGCCAGATTTCGCCGGCATAGAGCCAGCATTCTTCGTAAAGGCTGCCGGTGTCAATGCGTTTGATTTCCACGCCCTGCAATGCCTTTTCCGCTTCTTTAGTGACGATGGATTGATTGCCCAATATCAGGACCCTGGAATAGTCTTGCAGATTCTCCTGATCGGTTTCGCTTATCTTTCCAGGAGGAATTGTAATTAGGTCGAAATCGGCTGTCCCATTGCCCAGAGTGGATACAGATGCGATGGTGCTGTAGAGGAAGTCATCTCCCGTGAGAATGACCATGCCTTGCGGCAAGATCACGTTGATGGATGCTACCTCTTCCGGCATGGGAATGCCCTGGGAGTCCATAAGACGGAAGATGAGTGGATAGTCGCCGCTCTTCGATGCCAGCAAGGTGAAATTGGCAATTCCGGGCTTGAGTGGTGTGACCTCTACCGTTTGGGCTAAAGGTATAACCATAAGCTCAGGAGGCGTTATTATCCCCACCATTACCTTTTCCTTAACATCCAGCATGATGTTGAAGGAACCCTTGTAGGTCTTATTGGTTACAATCTTTTCCGGGACCTTGATTTCCACGTTATAGCCCCGAACTTCCGCGGCAAAATCAACCTCAGCCTCAACTGATGAATTCTTGGACTGATTGCCTAAAGATTTAGCTACAATTGCCATGCTCCCCTTCTTGCCTGGCAATGATGTTTGCACCTGAAGCTTCATGGTATGGGTTATGCCCGGGTCTAAAGGCACATCGTAGGGAAGGCCTTGCGTTTTTTCTCCATCGAGCAAGGTCACGCTCCACCCGTCAGGGAGAATGCCGGCGTCGATTGAGGCTACGTCTCTAAAAACGCCCAGATTTTTGACAGCCAGATCGAACTGAGCGATATCGTTAGCATTGGCAGAGAGCTTTGCAGACTTGGCATCATCTATGGTCATGCTTATGCCGTAGCTCTCCTGTCCGATGACTGTCAGGTTAAAGTCAATTCTCATGGGAAGCGAGGGAGGCGCGCTATCCAGCAGATATAAAAACCCTGTGTAGGATCCAGGTCGCGTCTCCGGAGGTAAGGCAAAGTAGATCTTAATCTCTGCATTATCCTGAGGCTTGAGTGGTTTTTCTTCAGGCATGCCCAAGAATATGAAATCTCTAGCAGTGCCACTCATCTCGGTTTTTGATATCTTGAAGATCGTCGCATCACCGATATTGGTTACCTTTAGCGTCCTCTCCTCCAAGTCACCGGAATGGAGCACAACATCAAATCTTTCCTTGTCTGCTTCCAGCTGGGCAGAGCTGGCGGCAATCAGCAGGAATAGAATAATAATCGGGTAAATCTGCCTCATCTAACACCACACGACGGCATACGCCAGATTTTGATATAGTTAGTATCCAACCGCTTTTCCCATTTATAAATTCTCACTCAAAGGAATAAATAGCCTTCTCCTCTCGACGGGCTAGTTTATATCTGTTATGCATCAGACCAGGAGATTTGGTGTTTGTTTGGACCCTGAAAAAGCCTTTCTGGTAGCCACGCCCTTCAAGAAGCGCGGCAAGACGAGCCTGAAGATCAGCGACTTTATCTTTGCTTTATCCCTCGACCTGAAATGGGGGCCGCCTGAGAAGGTGCGCGCACTCCTCCGGGAAGCGGAAGCTGAAGGCATGGTTAAGATGGAGGGTGATATGGTAAATGCGGTCTTTGATGCTGCGGCAGTGGAGGTTCCCCTGGGATTCAAGCCGTCCACTGAGGAGGGAATACTGGATCAGGGAATTAGACTCATCACATCTCATACGGGTATGAGCCGAAAAGAAGTCATTGCTCTTGCCAATGAGAAACAGGATTCTCTCAAGAAGCTGGTGGAGCTGGACGCTGTTGTGCTGCTCATCGCCAGAGAGATGGGCATCGATGTCAGCGAGCTGGCCGCTAGTGCCTACCAGAACCTGCGCTCCCGCGGAAAGGAAGAGACTGGCATTTCCTCCAGTACGGAATCGCAAGCTTAATCTTCCATGGAGAAGGGAGAGGGGATTTATGACTCCCAGGGTTCTATTCACAACCGTTTATAGAAAGGGCTTTGAGCCCTATGACTACATCGGAGCCAATACCAGGTCATGGTTCAGATTCTACTGGCCGCGCATCCAGTCGTTTGGCCTGCGATTTCTAAAGCAGAACATCCCTGAGCTGGAGATCCTGGAGTTTCCCACCTGGGATGAGTACCAAAAGAAGCTGCAAGAGGGATGGGATGTGGTGGGGCTCTCGTTTTATCTGAGTGAGACCCATGAAGCCATAGAGATGGCATCGGCGGCGCGCTCAGCCGGCGTCGGCGAGGTCTGGGCGGGAAACTACGGCGCGCTGACCACTGCCGTGCAGGATAAGTTCGATCGGATCTTCATGGGCTACTCGGAGCGAGAGGTCGCACCCTATTTCGGACGGCAGGTTAAAGATATCATTCACCCTCCGCTTATCGAGTATCTCAATACGCCCTTCAACATCAAGCTGAATATTTACGGAGTTCTGTTCACCACGCGCGGCTGCCCGGTGGGCTGCAAGTTCTGCCAGACGCCGGTCTTCTGCAATAAACCCAATATTATTCCTTTGCAGAGCATCGAGAGAGTCTTGGCCTACTACAAAGAGCAAGGCATCAATGTGGTTTTGATAGAGGATGAGAACTTCGGCTGCAATCGCCGCCATGCCGATGCGGTAGTGGAGCTATTGGACAAGTATCAGATGGTCTGGGGTTGCATGGCAAGGGCCGACTATCTGAGGAAGAAGATAGACGACTGGGCGGATATGAGGAAGAAGAACGGCAGAAAAGTGGCCGGCTTTGGGGGAGCTGCCATCGGCATAGAGAATCTGCATCAAGAGCGTCTGGACGATATCAAGAAGAAGGAAGGCACCGAGGACATTTTAGAGACGCTGCGCATGCTGCAAGCTCGGGGACTGGGCACAGTAGGCTATTATATGATCGGCTTTGAGGAGGACACCAAAGAGTCGCTACGCGAGGACATTAAGAAGCTGGCTGCCCTCAAGCTGGATATAACTCAGATCTGCGTCATAACTCCTCTGCCTCAGACGCCCATGTGGACGGAGATTGTAGATAAGTTCGGTATCTGGGATCAGGATTATCATCACTACGACGGCAAGCACATGGTCTGGAATCATCCTGAAATCAAGCCTGAGGAGTTTCCGAAGATCCTGGATTGGTCTTTCAAGCAGGTTCATCCCTGGTATACGCCTTTTCGCACATCATCCCGAGTTTGGGGCAATGCCTATCGCTACGGCGGCTGGGAGGGAGTGAAAGAAGTTGCCGCCTACATCAGCCGGGCCAACAAATTCGACTGGAATGCCGGACTGCGACTGCTGAAGGTGGATGAGAGCGGAAGCGGACAGAGCCATAGCGGGCGAACGCAATTTACAGAAGGCAACTGATGAAAATATTATTGTTATCATCTCCCGTAGTTCAGCTTGATTTTGATCGCATCGCTCGGGTTCCCAATCTCGGCCTGGCCTCTCTGGCGGCGCATGTGGATGATCTGTGCACGGTGCATGTGGCGGACATTCACGGCCTGAAGAATCACCGGGAGTATGTGAGCCGAATGGTAAACGGCTATGACCTGGTGGGCCTTACCGCAATGAGCTTTCAGTACAATGAGGCTTTAGCCCTGGCGAAGATCGCCAAGCAATCGGGTGCAGAGACGGTTTTCGGAGGCTATCATCCCACGCTGGCTGCAGAAGAGATCGGCAATAGCCCGGATGCGACGCTCATCGACTACATTGTGCGCGGCGAGGGCGAAGCCACCTTCCGGGAGCTGGTAGAGTCCAAGATGGCGGGAAAGAGCCAGCATGGCATCTTAGGCCTCTCCTACCACGATGAAAAGGGAGAACGGAAAGGGGAAAAAATGGTCCACAATCCCCCCAGACCGCTGCTCAAGGTGGAGGAGATTGCCATGCCCAAAAGGGATGCGCGTCTCATAATAAAGGGCTTTTACAGCTTTGATGTGCCCATTGACTGCGTTGAGACCAGCCGGGGCTGCACCCAGGGCTGCAAGTTCTGCTCCATCAATCTCATGTATGGCCGCCGTTTTCGGCGTTTTTCCATCGAGAGGGTGATAGAGGACATCCGGGACGCAGAGGCACACGGGGCAGGGTCCATTTTCTTCCCGGACGACAACATCACCCTCGATCCCAAGCGGCTGGAGCGCCTATGCCAGGCCATCATCGATGCCGGACTCACTCATCTGCGCTACAAGACGCAGGCCTCAGCCTCGGGCATTGCATCGAGCAGGCAGTTGGTGGACAAGATGGGAGAGGCGGGCTTTGACGGTGTCTTCTTAGGTGTAGAGAGCATCAACAAGAGGAACCTGGAGTTCCTGGGCAAAGGCAAGATGTCCAATGATGCCGAAAAAGCGGTGCAGTACCTGCATGATAATAATATAATCGTCTCTACGGGCCTGATCGGCGGCAATCCCGATGACGATGAGGAAGACCTTTGGGAGAACTTCAAGCTGGCCAGGCGTCTGAAAGTTGACTTTCCCATCTTCTACATCTCCACGCCCTACCCCAAGACAGAGATGCGCGCCGAGCTGGAGGAGATGGGGCTTGTCACCAACAGCGACTTTACCAGATACGATGGACTGCATGCTAACTTGAAGACCAAACACCTGAGCGAGGAAGAAGTGCAATTCATCACCTGGCAGATGAACGCCCGCTACTATGATCTGCAGTGGCTGCGCTATAACAAAGTCAAGAAGCTCTATCCCAGATGGTTTACCGGCGAGATGCGAAGGCTGGCGCCCTTTTACGCCAAACGAAAGCTGGACCTGGCGCTGGGCAGGCGCACGGCGCGCGACTTCTTCCGGGAGGATCTGGCGAGCGGGGAGCTGTGCAAGGGAGTGACATAGAGCTTTGGGCAGGCACAGGCAGATCAGAACGTCGCTGCCGTTGGATGATGGGCTTTGTTTCTGAATGAGTCATGAGATGTGCTGGCGTTGCCATCACCTGATCGGCAATCCGATCCGCCTCCTGCTCGTAATTGTCGCCAGGCTGGTTGATGGTCAGCTTGGCCTGGACCGGACCATTGCCCGTCTCGCCCAGATACAGGGACAGAAAGAGAACCAGTTTGAGCAGATTTCGCTAGCTTATTCCCGACAGGTCCGTTCTTGGAACTGCTCTCTGCAGCTCGCTCTTCTTGGGCATATTCAAGCATTCATCCACCGCCCATAAACAACACGAAATTCTCTGTATAGGACCATTCATATAGTCCCGGTAATAATCAAATAATAGTGTGTTAATAGTATACAGCAAAAAATATGAGGAGAAATATCCGGCTAACCCAGTGGAAAATCCGGATCGCGTGCGATTGCCGGCTGGTGAGCTGGAAAAAGCCGGCTATCAATTCATAGAGCCGGAGCCCGGAAGCCTGGCTCAAATCGGCAAAGTGCACGGCAGAGAGCATATCGATCGTGTAAGACAGAGCGGTCACTTTGCAGCGGCATCGCTTGCGGCCGGCGGCGCCATCTGCGCGGCAGAGTTAGCCATGCAGGGCGAGCCTGCCTTTGCTCTGCTGCGCCCGCCCGGGCATCACGCTGCAGCCAACCGGGCCTGGGGAATGTGCTACTTCAATAACATGGCAATTGCCATAAAAAATATCAAGCCCAGGGCGAAGAGAGCACTGATTATCGATATTGACCTGCACTTTGGAGACGGCACAGTCAGCATCTTCCGGGGAGATCAGAATGTTAAGATCGTCAACCCCTGGTCGGTAGATGAGAACTTCGAGTATCTTAACATGGATGAGAGCCGCTACTTAAGCCAGGTAGAGGAAGCATTCCAGGAATCTGATTACGATATTGTTGGCGTTTCGGCTGGTTTTGACACCTACCTGGAAGATTGGGGCAGGCTGCTGAAGAAAGAGGACTTTTGCAGGATTGGCAAAGTCATTAAAGAAGGGGCTAAAATGTGCGGCGGACAGAGATTCGCTGTGCTGGAAGGAGGATATCACCCCGATCTGAGGTGGTGCATAAAGAGCTTTATCGAAGGATTTGAATGAAGCCGGAAAGCTCAATCCTGGAGAAAGATCCGGGTGCATAATTCCGGGTCTCCACCAGCCCAAAAAATGCTTCCAGAGGATTTGCTAAATCTCGTAACAGCACAGCTTTGGCTTTCCTCCCTCTATGATCATGTAGTCAAGGCCGCAGTCATCGCCCTCTCTTCCCCATGAGCCTGTATTGGCAGTCTTGCTATCTATATCCAAATAGCATTTATGGGTGTGCCCGTATACCAGCCAGCCTTCTGCACCTGTATAAATGGACCTGGACCTAGACTGGGCAAGCTTTTCCACCGTATCCAGGGCATTATGTTTGCCTTTGAGCCTCTCAGATGCAGCCTTCGCTACACTCTTCGCGTAATTCAGGTGCGTCTCAGGGTCTATGGCAGCCCAGAGCGCACTCGCAACCGAACCCGTGACTCCGGCAGTATTGCATAGCATGGCAGATATTGAATCGTAAAGCTTCTCGCTCTTATCATAGGGGTTTGCTAGGACCTCCAGCTGGTGGCCGTGCATGAAGGTAAAATCCTCGCCTTCGATATTCAGGTGAAGTATCTTGTCCATAGTACTGAACAAGCTCCTAATGCCGGCTTTTCTCCACATCTCCCTTATGGAGTAATCATGGTTTCCGACAACGTAGTTTATGACCGATGTGGCTGCAATCTCCCGCATCTTCATGACGGTTTCCTGGTTCTCTATCATGACCTCTGCCGCATCTTTTCTCCAGAAGTCGAAGATATCGCCCAAAAAGATCAGCCGATCTTCTTTGGTATGCAGATACTCCTTGCCGATGTACCCTACGAAGGTCTGGAAGAGCGGATCGAGATCAAGGTCGTCACATGCTCGTCCGGTTCCCCTGCATTTCCTGCCCACATCGCTGCCGAGGTGGACATCCGAGACTACTACTATCATTTTAACTCACCTTTTTTCCTTGATATTTTGGATCGTCTTGTGGGCTGAAATGAGTATGTCTATGTCGCATATATCGCCCCGAGATTTCAAACGATCCACCTCAAGAAGGAAAAAGCCCAAAGATTCCTCATCCATCTTGTTCATCTCTGCAAATCTCATGGCTATGCCCTTGAGCTGTATGCGATTCGAGAAACTCTTGGGAAGCGTTCCATCAATTAGGTTGAAGATCAACCCGCATCCTGAATGACCGAAGGTGGATGTAGATGGGCCGATCGCGGTAGGAATATAATCCTTGAATGTATGACCATGAACGAACTCGCCGCACTCACACAAAATCATTCTCTTCAAGATAATGACACTCCTCTTCAGCTTGATGATTTTCCAGTAATTTTCAGAGCAAGGAGACCCAGGCTCCGGCATTCCGCCTCCGGACACATGCCACTAGGCCACAAACCAGGTCAGCAAGATATTATTTCAGCCATATACTCCCTTCAAAGCATTTCTTCCCTTAAAAACTTTCTTACATGATAAATTTTCGTTAATTATAAAGCTGATTGAAATCAATCCCGAGAAGAGCCATAGCCCTTCGCGAATGATTTGAGATGAGTATGGTGGGATGCTGCCCTCTGTATAACCCACCTTTCTATCTACTCCTGCAAACTCATACTTTCGTTGTTGTGCTTGTTAATATCTTGATGAAATCATCTAATCGATTAAGATATAGGCTAGATATCCAAAGACCAAAGCGATTAAAGGCAGAGCTGCAAACCATAATTGCCTATGCTCCGATACAACTCCGTTCTCCTTTATATCTCCCACAAGAGTCATTATTATCTGAATGCAGGCACCAACTCCTGCAAAGAGTGCCGCCCATAATGGCACTCCTAAGAGAGTTGGAGCCGCTGACATATCTGCGAAAAATTTTACCAATAATCCGGCAAAAAATGAGCCAAAAACCACCGAAATAACCAGTGGAATGTAGCCATAAGCACTCACCATAAAAGCAATCCAAGTTCCACTTATGCTAAAAGGTTTTTTGCTTCTCTCTTCATTCAACTTCCCAATAAATTCGTGCAGCGCACTCAGTTCTAAGTTCCTCAATGATACCTATTGCCTGCTTCTAGAACTCCTGCGAGCATTTATCTCCGTCTGTATCAATCGCTCCAGCTCATTCTCTTTCTTTACCATTCTATCCCAGACCTTATCACCATATGCACGCCGCCCTTCATCCCAATTTGCGAAGCGCTTATTGCCCTTGGAAGAATTAAGCGATTTTTCCATCATCACCAGATTATAAGTCCTGCTGAGCATGAACTTTTGGTTTTCCCAACTCAAATCACTCCATCCTTCAAGACTAACCATTCTATCGACCGAGATGATGTGATCAATACTTGGGTCATTCAATTTTTTCCCAGATAGTTCATCAAGCCCTCGTGCCCTGCGGACTACCTCATTGGCAGCCGCATCCGAATAGGAGTAAGCGCGTGCCTTTTGGTAAGAGGTTATCTCCAGCTCAGAGAGCTCCTTCTGGAGACGCAGCTCCATTTCGATTGCTTTTTTGGCTTCATTCGCCAGTTCGGCTCTCTCCTGTGGTGATGGCTGCAGTTTTCCTGGCACAGAGGCCTTTTGTATCTCTCTGTAGATCTGCAGCTTCAAGGCCTTGACTTCATCGATTCTATCAAAAAGACGGGCTTTCTTCGCAGCATTCGGATCCGGGCGCCTGACAGCAACCGTGGGGCGTTCACCAGCAGGACGGATTTCTCTTGCGGTCTGCTCTGCTGTTTCTTTATTAGGATCTAGAGCATAAGATGTCGGATGCTGCTGGGTTGCGGAGGAATGCAACCCTCTCGCCTGGATCTCAACAGGGTTCTGTCTTAAAATGCTACGATAATCCACTGAACCAGACTTAAATCCAGTCATATTCTCCATGACCTGGGCATAGAATAGAGTCTTGAAGTTGTGGATGGGATCTGCGCTTCGGTGAGTTGTATCAGTTACAATGACCAGCTTCCTGTCGGGGAAGACCTCAATTATATCCGGTTGCTTATTGCCCACGACTCCAAGCAGGAATGAGCCTCCCTTCCCTTTTAGCGCGCCCCCTGTCTGGCAGGCAAACTCCTGCCATGCCTCTCTTACTGCCTCAGTGGGATGATTTTCCAGGAAATCCAGCGCTTCAGGCATATAAGTCTTCACGAACTCGATAACGGGCATGTTTAGTGAAGTGGCATCGATAGCCATCCTCTTGCTAAGTAATTTCGCCACTGAGCGCATGTTCTGCTTTTTCTTGTCCAAGAGTATACTGCTCGCACTTGGCCCAAGCTCACGATAATAGCCTCTGATCTCTCCCTTTCCAACTGCTTCGAGCAGCCAGCCACCCGGGTCTTCGGCAAATTCAGCTCGAACTCCTTCCGGAGTACTCTTCCCAAAGCGCCTGGGATATTTATTCTTGAGGAAGGCCACGCCCTCATCAGTAAGGTCGCCCTCTGGAGTCATCAAAACTGGCGAGTCTTTTCTTGATTTGGAAGCTGGAGGCACAATGCCCGCAACTGTCCTGCCCTCGCCAACTGTCTCCTTGGGTTGGACCTCAGCCTTTGTTGCCAGGCTCATCTCCTTGAGGTATGCAGGGATGCTTAGGATCAATTCATTATACAGCGGCGATCTGGGATCGACATAGATCTTTTCGCTGCTCCAGGAGACGCCGTAAGTTCTATCGTTTGCAAAGCTGAAACTGCTGCTGCTTCCATCCGGGAGAGAGACCTTCACATAGTAGGGTTTTTCACTGCCTGGCGTGATGCCAAATTCTGTACGACCCCTCCCAACTCCAGGAATCTCGTACTCCAGGAATTCGCGTACAGGTTGCTTACCAAAGCCTAAACGCTTCACCAGTCCGCCGAAATCGGCGGGAGCTGGCATGCGGAATGGCTTGGCATTGGATGGGTTGGGGTGGTAGTGCAACACGCCTTCCCATTCACCCGCTGGCGGTGAACTGACGCGGTTCTCACTTCCAATACATACGGCAAATTCGCCGGAGTTGAGGTCTTCAAATATGCCAGCTTCTCTCTTGCCGCCGTATGCCGCAATCGCCTCATCATAAAGGCGATAAGCCTCATGAACATCTTTGATGCCCAGACGGGGCCTGCCTGGCTTGATGGCAGTGGTTGGCGGGGGCCCACGGCTGGGCTTATTGGGCTGGATGCCTTCATTGGCCAGCCTCTCAAAGAGAGATTCTCTGGATCTGACATTGCGCACCTGAGCCGCCCTTGTGGTTGTAGAAGCCGGTTTGCTGCCTTCAGGCACGGTGCCGGCTATGGTTCTGCCAGTGGAATGGGAGTCGATTGCTTCTCCTTGTGCCCCGCCTGGCACCCTTTCTTCCATAATCCTCGGGCCACCCAGGTTATAGCTCTTGGCAACCAGTTTTTGGCCAATCATGATTCCCGCCTGGATCATGACATTCCCGAGGATCATGAGCACCTGAGCAGTACGCTCACTATCCGAAAGGTTACTTGATTTCAGTTTCTTGATCTGATCTATTACCGATGTTCCGAGGAGAACAACATTTAGTCTATTCAGCCATAGACCTGAGATCATCAATCCATTGTTCACCCATATAGCGGTAACTCCCTTAGATATTCTGGTGGCAGCAGTCATCTGGCCAACCATCAGGAAGCTGAAGACGACGTTTACGATATCCATGACCGTGTTGATATCCCATGCGAACGTGCCGGTACGATTGCTTTCGACCAACCGGTAGGCAGATGGGATTGCGCCAACCATGCCGACAGGCACGAGTATGGCCAGGCTTACGCCGCCTGTGAATGGGGCAGCCGCCATAGCAGCCACTGAGATGGCCAGAGTAACATTTTGAATCGCCTCGTTCATCAAGTTCATGGGAGTTGAGGTGATGCGCAGCGTCTCTATCTTATCACCGAGCACAAAGGAGACCTCTCCCCGACCATATCCCTGACTTGAACCCAGGATCTTTGAGAGCGCATCTCTGATGGCCTCAGCAAGATCCTTGCCCTCGCCAGTATCAGCTCCGCTCTTGTCGGTGGTTATATCGGAGATATAGACAGAATGTCTGCCATCAGGCAATACACCCCTGTTCACCATTTCCAAGTTGAGGTTGATAGCATGACCTTCCTCGCTCAGAGCTTTATCCCCCACGAAAGTGGCGACCAAAGGCTTTGCATCAGCCAGATCGGGAGTGCGGTTGGAATGTGTCTTGATTTTGGCCTCGATGTTTTCGAGCTGCGCTTGAATTGTGTCCAGCTCTTCCACAAGCCCGGTGATATAGCCCTGTTCACCACCTTCTTTAATGGCTTTGTCCCTCGCAGCCAATACCTCATTAAGCCTCTTGGTCAAGCGATTTTTGTTCAACTCGAGAACTGCACTAATTCCCACCTGAGAAGCCTGTAGGCTCTCCAGCAAGTCATGCAATTCCGTTTGCTTTTCAGGTGACAGAGGTGCCAGCAACTCGGCCTTGACCTTTTCTATATCGCTTGGCAGGGCCTCCTGTTCGGCGGCTGATGATGCAGCCGACACAGCTGCGATCTCACTTGGATCACGAGCAAAAGCCGGCAGATAAGCAACGCTAGGAGCGCGGATGGCCATCTCACCACCTGTTAGTGGGATAAATGCCTTGCACCGCACCAAGTATATTCCCGGCTCAGGGAAGACAACATGCATCGAAGACTTCAGCAAACCTTCCGGCTTAGCCATTTGCTCAATGCCCAAGAGCAGACCCGTGCCCAGATAACGCAGCAGCGAGTTAGCTCCGACCAGTGTGAGCGGGCTTTCTCCTGGGCTGGCCCCGCTCGCCTCTGTTATCGTCTTAATATCTTCCTGCGCATATTGGGTTGCGCGGGCGAAACGGCTAGAGGCAAACTCGCTTGTAGTCGCCCTATCAGGGCGGATCTTCTTTGGATCGGCGCCATGGATAGCTTTTCCAGTTTCCTTCAGCGTCCTGCTCTCTCTTTCAAGAAGCTCAGATTTTGATCTCTGACCTTTCATCTTTTCATGCTTTGGCAGCTTATCAGCCGGAACCTTGAGCCTCTCCCATGTGAATTTGAAAGGGTCAAGGTAATCCAAGGCCGCCTCTGACGAAAGCATCATTGTATAAAGAATATCTGCGACCTGGTTCGTTTGATATAACGGCGGATACAAGACTGGACTGCTGGTCAGCTCAAAAGGATGAGCTGGAAGCATTTGTATCTCTGCCAAAAGTCTCTTGCCAAAGCGGGTCATCAACGTCAACCGGGCAGTTCTATCTGTGATGGCCTCTTCTGAGATCTTAGCCTGCGTTTTTATGTAATTCAGGAAGGAGTATCCGATATACGGGTCTTTGAGCCGCTCAGGCACCTGTATCTGAGCCTCAGGACCTTCTTTATCCACCCGGACATCCCAAATTATTTTATAAATATCTCCAGCAATTTTATCTTTAGCCAGCGATGTATCATTCCTTATTGCTTCCATCACTTTCACCGGAGCCAGCAATAAATCGATGATGCTGCTTACAAGAGCTCCTTTTTTTTCAGGAGTATCAGGCCTTCTATACTGCCTCAGGGAATCAAGATCTCTTTCCATTTCCTTCAGATACATGATGCCCCAATACCACTTAGGGAGCTTACCGCTGGCTTCAATCTCTTTCAATAGGAAGAAGCTCGAGCAACCGAGCTGGATGAGCTCCTCCTCATGGGGAGGGAGATCTACCTTCTGGAATTTCACTTTTAAGGCTTCCACCAGTAGGCTGCCAAGGATATTATCTATGGCGATCGCGCCCATCGGTTGGCCTTCTTCAGCGATCATGTCTGATTCCAGACCGCCGCTCCATTTTATGGGTGGGTAATTTTGGGGCCTTTCACTCTCCACATCAGAGAAAATAGTCTCCTCAAGGTTCTGCTCTGGCTTGAAAAGGTCCCCTAATAAACGGCGTAATATGACCGCCATAACCTGCGGTCGAGTGGGGCCTTCTATGAAAGTGGCACCCGGCTCAGGAGTAAAGACCATTTGGTACAGCGTTATGTTTAGCTTTGCCCGTGGAGTCTCTTTATTCTCTTTGTTTTGGGCTGTTTCCTGACGCTGCAGAACTGGCACCTGTTGCTTCATTATCGAGCGAATATGCGTGTGTTCCGAGATATCAGTGGCATTGCCAGATTCGTCTTCTGCTCGATTATTATTTTGTTGCACAACGTGCGCCAGCTCATGAGCTAACAAGAGCCGCCCAGTGCTCACCTGCGGCGTGTACTGCCCTGCATTAAAGACGATGTTATGCCCAACGGTAAAGGCTAGCGCATTGACCTCACTTGCTGAGCGTTCTGCCAATGGATCAGAATGCACTCTCACCCGGCTGAAGTCGTGTCCAAATCGCGGCTCCATGAACGCCCGCGTTGCCCCGTCCAGCGGTGCCCCGGGCGAACGCAGCACCTCGCCCACTATGGGCGGCACTGGTGAAGATATTGCCTGAGCTGAGCTTCGCTGCAGTTGTGTGAGAGGTGCTCTCTCTTGCGCAGGCGGCGACAGAGGCATTGCCATCACCTTCTCGGCAATCATGTCAGCCTCCTGCTCGAAGGCGTCGCCCGGCTGGCTGATGGCGAGCTTTGCCTGGATGGGAGGCCTTATGCCGGACAGGGGATTGAGCTGAGCCTGCTGCATGGCTCTGCCTCTGGCCGCTGCAGACGGTGCCATCACCGGTATGCGGCTGATGGAATGGCCGAGGCAGGGGCCGCTCGATAAGCGAGCAGAAGGATCGAGAGTCTTGCCTGCTGAGGCCAGAGCACCATCAGCCACGGGCGACGCGAAATCATGAGCAGAAAGCTTGGCAAGCTCCCTAAAGTCCTGCTTCTTCTTGCAGGCGTCACAACTGCTCGGCAAAACGCATGCCGGCGCACGGCTCTGCGCGCTCTTGGACGCTTCTGCTGCAAATTGATCTCTCATTCACGTCTATCTCACTTATTTTGTTATCGTTAGATCTACTGTATTCACGGCATTTCCGATCAACGAAATTGCAGTTATTCTAACCGAGCTTTCTTTCTCTTGAGTTAGGGAATTGATATTGATTGTACCTGATATGCTTCCTGCAAGGATGGTCAATGTATCGCTTTCTACTTTTGCCACACTCTCGCTGCTGCTCTGCAGGGTAATTATTACACCACCAACAGGTGCAGCATTGTTCATTGTTACCGTTAAGACTGTGCTGCTCCCTCCCTTGATCTTAGCGGAAGCCAATTGTAAGGTAATACTTAGTGCAGACGCATAACACTTATGCCATGATTCAAGCCAGAAGCACATCTCAAAATCTGCACCCCTTTTGCCATCTTCACCCGGCTTGAGGTATCGTTTAGGATTAGTGGCTGACCAGATGAAGTTGCCCTTCAGCACCAGACGCGCTAATACCGGTACCTCTAACCAGGCAGGCGTCCGTATTATCCTTCTGTTAAGTACTGCTGTGCTATAGAATAGCTGGTTTATAAGATATCTGGCCGTTGCGGCGCTTGGTTTCCATGTAATAATTCTTTTTCCGGTTACTTCTGCACTTCCGTCCAGGATTATCTGTCTGTATCCGATAATTTCTGTCGAGTTCCAGGCTGAGACCTCCTCGCCACGCAAAGGATAAGGCAGATCAATGATAACCCGCACCGGCAGCTTGCTGATCGTTCCAGAAAACGCATTTGGATCTACATCGTCGTCAAATGATATAGTAAGCCCATTTTTGGTTAGCTGGCCTGCGTAAAGAGTCGCATTGTTATCTAAGTATAGTTTATTGTCAGCATCGTCCACAGCGAATATACGCGAAACACGAATTCCCCTATCACAGAGGGCATCTATTGCATTCTGAACTGTGCCGATGCCTGATAAAGATGTACAACCCTGCTGAGGTGCATAGGCAACTTGAGATGCGGCAATAAGACTTGCGTTAAAATAGAGAGATAAGGCGTCATTGATTCTTTCTCCGTTTGATTTGGCAAGAAATGCTTCTACCTGCTGATCTCCTGCCTTTCCGAGGGTCCATTGACATTCAATTATGCCATCACTATTCGTAGTCTTATTTGTCACCGTTGTTGCTCCACCGCCATTAGCAACGGCAAATCCTACCGGTACGGATGACACGGGCCCTCGCGAGTCTGCTACACATACCTTAAGGATTAAAATCTGGCCTGGGACTCCCACCTGGCCGTTTCCGCTTAACGCATAGAGGATATTGCGGGATACATTGAGCTTAACCTTGAAAGTAACAGTATTCTTTTGCCTATGAATTGGATAATCCTCCGATTCATCCAAAGTGGCAGTCAGGATCTGGAAGAGATTATTGGCATCGGGTGACAAAGACCAGTTACAGGATGCAATGCCATATTTATCAGTCATCCCACCATTAATTGGATCTGCTCTGCCAATCGGCGCATAAAATAGAACTGATGCACCCATGACGGGACCACAATCATTGACTGCCTGAACCTTTACCTGTATAGTCTGTCCCGGCTTGGCAAGATCAAGCACGACTTCCTGATTCTCGCTACTGACATGTCGCAGCTCAGCGAGGCGATTGAAATTGGCGGAAAAGCGTACCGGCAAGCTGCCAACTATAGGTTCACCTGCAAAATCCACTAGATATGCCTCTACCTGCTGCAGCTGTTTTCCATCGGGCCCAAGTGTCCAATAGCATTCAGCAATGCCTCCCTTGGTCTTAGTAACACCATTCGGCTCTGTCTTTCCCCCTCCACTGGCAATGAATTTTACAGGTACATCTGATACAGGTCCTCGAGAATCGGCTACACCTACCTGGAGTTTGATGGGGAGCATCTGGCCAGGCAGGCCATCCTGTCCAGCGCCCCCAACATAATAGAGGATATTTGCAGGACATAAACTATTTATTGCGCTCTGGACATCAAGGATTCCACTCATCTTATTGCATGCTTCTGGTGGTATATATTCCACGAACTCCGCTAGATTGAGATTGGCGCTGAAATATATGGGAATGCCTACCGGGTTGTTCTGCGTATCAAGGAGAACTGCCTTTGCTACCTGGGGATATGATCCTCCCAGCGTCCAAATGGCACAATATACGCCTGCTTTTTCTTCTTCGTCTACTGTATTAGGAGGCTCTATCCTCTCAATGGTACCATCGCCGCTGATCACGATGAAATCGACATGTGCATTGGCAACTCGCCACTTGCCCATGGCCACACCTACCATGAGCGGATAAACCAGCCGCCGGCCAGGCCAGCCATCCTGTCCATCCCCTCCTAAATAATAAAGGCTGAAAATATCTTTTGAGGATGGGAACCGTTTGCGGCAGTCCAATATTGTATTTAAAGATCCTTCGCTAGTTACAGCATTAATAGCTTGGATCTTGGCCAGGCTGCAGTAATGATGTTCGATCCCATCCGGAGGCGCATCTTTCAACTCCTTCAGCTTTCCTTCCTTAGACCTGGCAGCAAATGTCCAGTAGTCTCCCGATTTGAAGATGGTAGATGGCAGTTCCTCATACTTGTCTCTTGGACCCACTGAGAACCTAACTGCTATTCCATCCTCGAGCTCTGCTTGATCCAGGGTTATGGGGCTTACCATATCATCAGGGCTTGAAGAGCTGCTTCGATCCCACCTCCTGATCTTGGGATTATTCTCATCCTTATGTCTTGATACATCCTGATCAAGGGTCAACTCCCTGTTGACTTCATCCGCCCCATTCTCAGATATGACGGCCATGGTGCCTGGCTCGCACCGAAACTCAGTTGTATCTCCCAGGATCTCAACGCAATCGCCACCACGTAGCGATAGAAGCTTGTCTTGTCCCAGGCTCTTTACCTTCACCTTTTTAGGCTGATCCGGGATGGTCTCAATTGAATAAGCAACTGAACCGTTATCTCTGGACCATTTAAATGTGGCAACTCTATGGATCCTGAGATTCTCAGGCAGTCCCAGCTTAGAGATATCCAGGTTCAGCTTGAGCTGAGCTTTCTCCCCCCCAGCCTCTTCTACCTCTTCAACCCTGGCCAGTGTCCCATTTTCCGTGCCCGGGACGAAGATCTCCACCATCTGGCCCTGCTTCCAGGATAATCCATCCGGAGACTTTTCTTCAACAACAATCAGGCCATCTTTTCCATCATCGCGCTTATCATCGGGAAGGATCGGATAATCAAATCTGCAAACACCAGTATTTTCCTCAATCCCAATAAACCGGGGCCACCCAAAAGGCCGGCCGCTATCATGAATCTCAACCCGGTATAGCCGGTTTTCAAGGCCCTGGTAACCGCCTTTCGGCGCCATGCTGCATTTGCTGGCTTTGGCGGCAACAGGAGAAGTCAGCTCTACGGTCAGCCGCCCATTGCTCAAAGCAGGGATATGTTCGGATACATCGATGCAACTATTAAACGGCACTTCCAATGTTGGCATAAAAGACCTGACCTGCCAGGCAGTCTCAATACGGGTGGTGGTATCAGGACCACCCAGGGCGGTCTCCCTAATCTCAGGATCTTCCATGACGGATACATGGCGTTTCCAAACATCGAGGTACAGTACATAAGGAAAATAGGGGAAAGAGATTTCTCCCGTTTCTGAGGATCTGACAGGGAGCGGCTCTGGTTCATGCCTTTGATCAGTATACATCACAGCTTGCTCGTTTTCGCAGAGAATTCCGTCAACATAGTACCGCCCTGCGGTTATCAAGAAATTGCCAGGGTCAAGAGCCTCGATCCTCTCCTTATCCTCTTCGGTTAACCTGTTCTGCTCCTCGGCGGTTAGATCGCCTATCTTGGTGACTATGCCAAATCCTGCCTCATCTGCAGGACAACCGGACGTGCCAATGATGTCCTTTGCCTCAATTTCAGAACGGTGATCGAAGATATCGGCCTGCTCGTTCCAGTCAGAATCCAGCAGCACCCTGCCCTGCTGCATCCTCACCCCACTGTAATGCTTCCTTGGATCAAACGTGAACCTGGTAAAATCTCCCTTCATCCTCAAACCTCCTAAAATCGAACCTTGATTATCCCGGCGTCCAGCCCAAGACGCAGATATTCTTTCAGGCAGGCCCGCAGGTTTGCCTCCCTTTGGGGCTGCTTCAAGCAGCCAAAGGCACCCATCTCTGAACCGTCCTCAGCCCCTTTAAAAATCCCTTCTGCCGAGGTCGGGCTTAGCTCACCATATCCCAAATGATCATAATTCACAGATCTAAAAACGGGCACCATTCCGGCTTTGATGCTCTCATCTGATTCCTTTGCCCCACCAGCTTGCACCCGGTCTGCGTCTGACGCAGCCAGAGCCAGGTACGGCTGGCAGCGGTAGCATCTTGGGGTCTGCGAGCCGTATGGCAGATAGCAGAACCTCACACAGCCGCTCTGCTGCCTCTCGATCCACACCTTGCCTGTGAAGATGCAGTCGCCGGCCTCCAGGCTTCTGGCCTGCGTGGCTCCATAGATAGTGCTCTCCTCCAGACAAAGATCTGCTCCAGGAGCATTAATGGCGTAACCAATCGATTTGCTTCTGTCTATTATGCACACCGACGCACTCAGGGATGCCACGCTGCTCGCCAGCATTATTTGACCGCTTATGCAGTGATCCATCTTTATCTTCAGCTTTACATTGCCAGTTGCAATAAGTCCACCTTTTTCAGGGACCAGAGTACAGTGATCCATGGATATCTGCAGGCCTTCCGGATTTGCGGAAAGAATTCCCATCTTGCCCTCGATGAGAAGGCCGTTTAGGTACAACTCACCGGCACCGTCTTCTGAAATAGGAGTCCGAACATTGATGTCACCTTTCAGATGCGGCCTCTGGCCATCCGGCACCAGAAAATCGATCAAAGACTCAACATTCTCGGGAACCCTCATCTGCGGCCAGGCTGCCGAGATTATGCCCAGCTTACTATTATCTGGGATATTTATTGTCTGCAGAGACTTGAGTTCATAGCTGGCACTATCCATCAGCACGATTATCCCAACAATGGGTTTGCCAGTATCGCAATGCTTATTCCATTCCCTGATGGCGTCCTCCAGAGAAGAATTTGCGCCGTTTCTGATCGCATTCTTATCTTGGCAGACGGCGGCAACCCAGATATCCTCCGCCCCACTTAGTGATTGCAGCCAGCTTTGCATCGAATCCCTGCGATTGTAAGGTCCTCCGCCAATATCAGAGCCAAAGCCATAAGAATAGCTTACCTGTACCATGCCGGGCTTTGCTTTATTTAGGAGTGCCAGCCTTCCCTTCTCCGGGTCCACAGCCACTTTGGCTTTGATTTTCTGTTCGTTGGGCGGGATTAATGTGTCATCCCAGTCTTCCAGGTTGCAGACGAGAATCTCCTCAGGGGACACGGATTCTTCATCCAGGAAGATCTGCAATGCCGGCTGATCTCCCAAATAATTGGTGACGGCATCTTTCCCTTCCAATATGCTCTTCTTGAAGGACTCAATATCCTCGTTAAGAATTCGTCTGCTGAGCACACCAGGAACGTTAACCTCACCAATAGAACGATCGGCTTCCACCACAGTCTTCGGCCTGTTGAAGAGAGGCATATCATAGCCCAGGGGATTAAACCAGTACAAGCCTTCCTTGAAGCGACAGGCTGTGCTCTTTGTCACGGGATAGCACTGCATCTGCCAGAGGAAGAGGCCGATATTTTTAATGTTGTACCTTCCGCCATCGGTAGAGATGCGACGCACATCAACAGTATGCGCTGCGGTATCGAAAGGCCCGTCCAGATGCTCGAGCCGGCTGCTACTTCTCAGGTCCAGGCAAGAAGGAGATGACAACCGTATATGGTTCAGGTTCTGAGTTGTGACCAGAGCCTTATAAAATTCCACTGCTTTGGCAGGCCAGCCGGTGATATCCCTGGCCGCCTGCTCCAGAACCAGAGAGGTCCCTTTGCGGCGCCTGTGAGCCAACGTATTGGCAACATAGGCCCTCTGGCTGAAGATGGCTGCATCCAGAGTTGAAAGTCCCTTAACTCCCAGCAGGTCGCCAATGTATGGCACCACCCATTCGTCACAGGTCTCTATGAACCAATTGTCATAAAGTCCGTCGATATCCGATTCAATGGCAAGCAACTCTTTTTCAATGACAGCCAGCAAAGCATTCAGAGGCTCTCCCTTTTCAACGTCTTTTATGCGATAGATGGCTGGAAGGAGGTTGTAGAGGCGCTGTATTGGCTCACTCATGATTGCACCACCGTCAGGTCTATGCCCAGAGGATTGATCAGCAAAAGCTCTGCCAGCCTCCATTTTCCATCTACCAGCTCAGCATCCCTTGCCTCAAGAACCGCATCAAATTTAATGGATTGATATGGCACATTAGCAGCTGACCGAACCTTTCGAGAAGCCTTCCCCCTTGTCAAAGAATTCGATTGGATAGCGAGGGCGAGAGCAAGATCTTTTTCTGAAGACCCATTTGCGGCCTCGATTGTGGTTGTAACGGTATTGAAGAACTTATCGAGGTAGACTGCCTCTATCCCCGGCACCTTTTGCATTACGGCAATGGCCTCTGAAGCCGTAGCTTGCTGGCCGAAATCCCGGCTATCAAAGGAGAACGCGGATTTGAGCTGTTCTTCCACCTCGGCTAAAACTGCCTGAGCATCAAGTCTCGTGTCTATCAGCAGCCTGGCTGAGAGGTTGAAGAAAAGAGGCTGGTAGGTGTCAACCATGAAACGCTGAATCGAATCGCCGGAACCTTTAATGGCATCGACCAGGTTAATATAAACCGTGGAACTTTTGTCCACCAAATGGGTAGCCGGGCTGAAAGATGATAAGCTGCCTGCCGTTGGCTCTGATGCAGCTATGGTTATATAAACGAGACGATCCTCGCCACTCTCGATAGAAACCGCTCTGGCTTTTCCAATACCAGGAAAAGCACGGGAAAAGTCCTCAAAGTCCTGAAGAGACACTATCCTGTCCAGAATCTGAACGCTCCGGGAGGCATTTGATCTTGCATAATCTCTGCTTTCAGGCTCGGCAGCGCCGCTGGTGGGAAGTGGATTGGTCACACCTTGAATTCCCAGAGGTCTGACAGGCAGAAGAGTCAGCTTATCTTTCTCCAGCATCCCGGTCCGGCCTATGCCGCTCCTGTAAGTGGCAATTATGTTTTCCATGCCGGTTGCAGGACGGGCCCCCATCTTGCCGTCACCGAATATGACCGTAGCCTTCTGGTCATCGCCAATCCTGACAATGAATTTCTCGCTCTTGGCGTCCAGGCCATAAAGAACTGAGCCCTCCTCCCAGGCAACACCATTGACACTTATGCTAAGAGTGCTCTCCCTTCCAGAGCTGTTCGATGCCGAGATGTAAGTGAGCGGCGTTTTCTTGAGTGTGAACTTCTGGTTAGCCAGCGATCCATCACCGCTTCCCAGAACTTCATGAACTGTGCCTCCATGGGTAGCAGGCACCAGGTTGGCATTGATGGTTAATGTGCTGCGAATGTAAGTATGCTCTAGCTTTGGATCGAAGAATATGGCGGAGAAGCCGTCTTTGTGGACGATCTGCGTCAAAGACACGACTTCTGTGAAGATTACTCCTTCCAGATCCCGGCACTCGCCGGTTATTGCCACCGCCTGTCCTGGGCTTAATCCCATGACCATGCTATCCAGGGTGATCTGGCTCTCCTCAGCCGTGCCGTTACCTATGGGGTCATCAATTGGCAGTGCCGCAAGGTCAAGTGGCAGGCTTTGAGCATAGATGGTAGTCGAACGCAGTTTGAAACCTGATAAATCGTTCTTTTTTTCCGCTCTGAACCAATCACATTGAATTGGATATTTTAGGATAACTCCTGTTGCCTTCCCGCCTAAAGAGAAGTCTGCCAGAGATCTCTCAACCACAGAATCTACCAGACAGGGCAAGGGCCTGTCAGAGCCTTTCAGCAAGATCCAGCTATCCTTAACAAGATCCGGCAGGCTTCGCTCCAGAAAAAAATCGGCATCTTGATAAAGCACTCTTTGACCTAGAGAACGGTCCGCGATTGCAGAAGTCTCAGTGATAGAGATTGGGGGAGCATCCCAGCTGTCTTGATAGGGTACTTTTTTACCTTCATTTGCGCCAGGATCTCGCTGGCTTAACGGCAATGAGTCCCATCTCGGCGCATTATGACCAAACAGACCCAGTTGAACTCGAAAGGCATACAATCCGGGTTTAACTGCATAATCCTGCGAAATGATCTTCGCTACCGTCTTGGCTTCTGTCCTGGCTGCAATCTTAGTTGCCGTACTGGAGATATGATCCAGCATCTTTCTCTCATCCCATCCCTGAATGGCGATGAAAGCTGCCAGGTCTTTCTCCACCCAGGCTCTGTTTATGATTTCCGTTTCAACATTCTTATTGTTCAGGGAGATGCTTTTCAGTGGCTGCAAATCGTAATTGTCTGGCTTAATAACGGAATATTCAGGCGGTGTTTCAGCATCCTTATTTTCCAGATCGACCTTAGTTCTTTTAAGTTTATCCTCGAGGGTGACACTCTTGATCATCCGGGCCTTGGCTGTGACGCTACTCTCGGTTGACACTATAAAGAGGATGTATCCTCCTGCCTTGAGATCTCTGCTAAGACCGTCTATGTAGATGGGAGTGACATTTGGATTCAGAGGCTGAGGCTGGGCCATTCTCGGCCTGAGCGCATTGTATTTAGCCCGGGCTGTGATCTCGTAGCCGGTTTCGAAGCTTTGAGGAAGCTGGCCCTGACCGGGTATGCTCTGAACTCGAGTGCCTTTGGGGATCACTGCCGCGCCGGGAGACCCGGGCAGATCCTCAACCGTGAAGGCCAGATAAGTGCCGGCAGCAACTCCAGGGGAAAGCTCGTAGCCTACAGCTCTCGCCAGCTCCATTATGGATCTGCGCTCTGTGGCAGTGCGCAGGTATCCCTCATTGGCAATGCGCTCCTGATAGAATGTAAGCACATCCGCCGTAACCGCCCAGGCATCCAGAATCGCTATGGCCGGATCATCCAGTTCTCTGGTGCCAAGAGCTGCCAGAGGATGATAACCCACATTGCGGCCATCTGAGATCTCTATTTTCGGCAGTGATCTCAACATGCGCCGCAAGAAGAGGCCATATGTGCCTATTCTGTAATCAAGAACACTCTTGCCGGGCCTATTTTTTATGACCGAATCGCTCATTGGCCACCCACCATGTAAAACCTGATCCTGCCATTCTCCGGGTTACTCGGATCATTATCAAGTCGCACTATCTCCGTCGAGCCCATCTCTATAACTCCCGTTTTTATCTCGCCGCTTGATCGCCGACCCATCCTTTGAAACAGATTTGTCCCATTGTCGCTGGCATCCACCCACTTTACTCCTGGAACCTGGCAGGCCAGAGAGATCACCTTGCTGAGGTACAGATCCTGGTTGAAGGTGAAGTTATCAGGATGAAAGAATCCCAGCCGACCGTCGGCAAGGCTTTTGCTGCTGAAGGCCTCCATAAGTGCTTCCTCGACATCAGATTGGAAATAGCCCTGGGAAACGCAGATGGTAAGCAGGATATCAAGAGGAACAAATTGGGGTTCGACTATCTCCAGATCAATACCGGCCAGGCCGAATCGCTCCAGAAAGAGGGTGAGTTCATCCTTGAAGTCCCGGTCAATTGCATGACCACCTCTTCTATCAACGGTGATGAACATGGTATGCCAGCTGCCGGTCCACCTCAGGCCGGCTATGGCCCTCTGAACATCCGGATGACGCTGGGCTACTTCTGCATAATCCAACTCGTTTACCGCTCGCTCCTGTTTGCGAAATGCTTGCGGAGCATAGAGGCGAACCTGATCAATGGGTTCCGGGTCCTGGCCGCCCCTAGCCGGCAGAGGATTGCTTACCCTTATATCCTGGATAGATCGGTCGCCATCCGCCTGGAGAGGATAGAGGAATATATGAGCAATGGATTCGGCACCGATGTTGCCATCATAACCATTGCCTATGCGATAAATGGCAGTCAATTCTCCGGTCGGCCTCATTGCGCAGATGTTATCGCCAAATCTCAAACTGGACGAACCATCTTCCTCGGTCTCAGCCACAAAATCCAGGGCAAAACGATCGTTTCTGAGGAGATCTTTTTGAGGCAACCAGAGTTGATCTCTTCCTATATCCGCCAGCTTGACAGCCGCAAGCACATCTTTCATCTTCCAGGACATAGCGTTTCCTGCGGGAGCGCCTGGATCAAAAGTTGCAGGTCTGTCGTCAAGACCAGTCACCTGTCTGCCCAGCCTATCTCTGGCATGTCCCTGCATAGTGAGCGGCCCCAATTGAAGCTTTGGATAATAGCGCCCCTGGGTCGGCGCAATGTCAAGGATCTCAGAGACGGTATATCCGTGATCGGCCAGAACAACATTGCCCCTGGCCACGCTGATGCCGGAGGAGGCACCCGATATGCTCAATGCGCCATTGGCAATGCATAGGCTGAAAGGCAATGCATCCTCGCGATCCCAGCTGATATCAATTATATCTTCCTGAAGCAAAGGATCTCGATAAAGCTCCACGCTCGTCAGGCGCACTGCATGCCTGTGCGACCGATCTGCGTCATTAGGGTTTCCTGTGGCGGGCCCTTTGACTTCCTCAAAAATCAGCACATCTCCCGGAACCAGATCGTTCTCTTTTATCTTTTTCTCAATATTCCACAAAGTGGCACGGGTTGCGCCTTTGGGCAGACAGAATTGATCCTCCCCCCATGCGTAGAAGTCCATCCTGCTCCTGGCCGATCTGAGGGTGATGTCATGCATTATCTCGAACGCCATGGCTCCTTTTGATATGGCTTCCTCGAATTGGGCCCGATTAAGACTTCTATCCACAGGCATGCCATCGATAGAGGTAAGAAAAGCGTCACCGGGACGCTCTCCCAAAGGCCAGAGCGAAGTAGTCTTGCAAATGAGTCGGCAAGGGTTATCATCACTATCAAGTCGTCCCGGGCCAAGTAGCTTTGCTCCATCAAAAGAGGAATCGGCATCCAGATCTATGGCTATCCAGACCCTTGAGTTGCATCCATCATGCATCGGGTAATCGAGAAGTCTGGCATGGCGACGCACAGATGCCCGTCTCCTGGCAGTGCCAAGATAGGCCTCTGTTGCTACAGCATCCTGGTAATAGCTCAGATGATCTGCAGCATATGCCAGGAGCTCGATTATGGCTATACCCAGATCGGAGGGATTGCGCTCTTTCCAGCCAGGCATGGTTATGGCTAATCTATCCAGCATGAGCCTGCGAAAGGAAGCATAGTCTTTCGACTGATAATCGATCTGGGGCTCATCCAGTCTCTCTGCCGCATAGGTGGCATCGGTCTTGCAGTCGAAAGTCCTCGGACAATTGATTTTAAAGGTAAAATCGATACTGGAAAAAAGAGGGTCTACATTTGTCACATTTACCAGGCTCAGGGTATATACTCCGAAATCACCTACACCCTCAGCCGGTCCGTCGTCATCATTAACCCAGATGACTAGCTCATTTTTGGCGTCACTTTTATTTGCAGTTACCCGATCAACTCTGATATTGCCGATCCTGGCGCCCCCTTCAATCTTGATCTTGGCATGGGCTGTTTCAAGAGGCAATAGGTCGGAGGGAATACCAGTAGGATCTTGCTTCTTTGCTATGAAATGCAAGTGCAACTGATGTTGATCCACTGGATCTACCTCCAGATAATCGATTCCAGTGAGATACGGATGGTCCATTATCTTAGATCGCCGGACCTGATGTTGGCTCTGATACTTTGCGCCCATCTCAGATGCTCCTGGAGAACTGTGCCAAATGTCGCTGCTGGTTTCTCTTGATGAGATATTGGACGGTTATACTCAGACTGGACTCTTGGCTTTCAACTCTGACTGCTTCAATCTGTATCTTGTCTCCCAGCCATTGCGAAAGGGCTCCTTGAACCAGGAACTGAGTCGCAGCGGCCAGCTCTGCACTGTTGGGCGCGAATACGAGCTGCATGAGTCCCGTCCCAAAACTCGGCCGGTTGACCCTCTCGCCCGGCGCTGTGAAAAGCAATTGCTCAATAAGGTCACGGATATGCTTGTCCTCCCCGGCTGATTCAGTCCTGCCTTTGCCGTTGAAATGAAAAGGATAATCGATCTGCATCAAATTCCCCTGACCCTGGTTTGAGTGACTATGATACTCGGCGGCCCCTGGGGTATCTGCTCAGGACTGCAGCATAAGCCCGTACTATCCTGAAGAATGACCGGCTGCCCACCGACTTTGACTCTGGTAGCCTGCATCAGCCATGAAATCTTGATGCATGGTTGCGGCTTGGTTGGCGGCACCGTGAATGCGCATCCTGCCACCAGGAAGGTATCTCCTGAGGTTGCCACCTGCTGGCCGCCGACTAAAACCCTGGTATTTGTGGAGATGATCGATACCTGTCCACCATGAGGGCATATAGCGGTAGCTCCTACATGAACAAGAAAGCCCGGCATCAGATAACCTCCAGGGCCCCATCGTTAATTGAGACCTTGCTGCCGGTGAGCTTTATGCTTCCTCCGGCTGCGTTGCCCAGATCTATGCCTTTGCTGTCCAGGGTCACTTTCATGCCCTGAGAGGTTTCTATGGTTAGGCTGCCCAACTCGTCATCGAAGGTGATGGTGGCCGAATCGGTCTTGATCAACTTCACCTTTGCATCTGCCGAAGGAAGAGGCATCTTTCCACTGTCCCAGAAGCATCCCGTCCAGATGGGATAATCAGGCTGGCCCCCCTCAAACTCCACCCAGACATTAGCATTGACAGGAGGAATGGCGAAGAAGCCGACTCCATCACCGGCAAAAGGAACGCAGGGCATCGCCCAGCTCGATGTCACATCGCCGAGAACTGAGGGCACACTAAGCTCAAGCCGGCCCATTTTCATGGGATCCTGGTTGTTTTTTACCTTGCCCCTATATTTTCCAAAGAAGAGAGTCGTCATCGTATCACTTTAAACTGTTGATCCCAGGCCGTCTCTGGTGAGGGTAAAGCGTTGCTTATAGGACCCTCGGTGAATAAGGTGGGTCACCTTCTTGACATAGTACAGGCCATCATAGCAGTAGCCTGCACCTTTTACCAATACCACCCCGCGTGCCTGGAGCAGATTGCCGTACCTCAGGGTGTCCAGCTCGCCCTGGACCGTGACCGTGTTATTGGAGGACTCGGACATTGCCTGAGCTTTTGCGGTGGCCTGTTCAGTACGTAATCCGTCCTGGCCTCGGAGAATCTTCTGGCGGATGCAGGTCTGGGTCTGCAAAGCAGGCTGGCTGGACATGGATTGCTGAGCAGGAGGGGTGTTTTGCACCTGCCGGCTTTGGTTGGTCGCCCTATCCTGGACTGCACCCTGGACACGCGTAGCTGCCAGTGAATTATTCTGGAAGCTGACCGAATCGACGCAGGACTCAGTGCCCATGCCTACACAGAGAGCTGGCTGGGCCCGATCATCCCGCTTGGGAGGGCCCCAGTAGGCCGTAGATACCTGAGGTGTAGGGCCGGGAATAACATAGAATACGTAGGCGTATCGATCTGCCATAGTCTTCAGGTGCTCCAGATCCGTTCCCTGTTGCACCGGCACCCTCTCATTTGTTGTAGGTGAATCGCTGATAGGAGGATCTCTGACATCAGGAGTCATGCCGTATTTGGCATAGTTGGAGATAATCTTCTTAGCGATGGCAGCCTCATCCTGAGCGGGATGTACGGCAGACTTCTCCTCTCTATCCATCATCAGGCTGATATCTTCTCCTGTGACCTTCAGCGTCGTGGCCCCCGGATCGCTGCCGGGCGTGAGTTCATGAGTGGTGATGATGCCATCCATGAGGACATGAGGCTTGCCTTTGAAGGTGACTATCATAATCACCCGGTTGCAGGGATGGAGCGTAGAGTCTCTGAGCAGTGGATAGTCCTTGAGGTCACAATTGCCATGACGCCCCGCCTGGAAGGTTATCTGGAAGCCGGAATGTGCCTCATCGCTATGGGTCACCTCGACGCTATCCAGAGCCTCCATGATAGTCGGCGAAGCGGGCAGCGGGACGTTCTCTCCCGCCAGAAGGGTTAATTGAATTCCAAGAAGGCTCATGCATTCTCCTTCTAAAACTGAGGCAGTGGAACCCTGAGTGTTCGTCCCGGATGGGAGAGTTCGGATGGGTTCATGGCATTGCAGGCGTCACAGATTCTCCAGAACTGCTCAGGATCACCCATTGTTCGGGAAGCTACCAGGTCCAGGCGATCTCCTTGGACAATGGTGACCTCGACCAAGAGAGGCATATCTTCTCCACGGGGCAGAAAGCGTCTCTTCTTGTAGGTGATGACCCGTCCGTTATTGTCCACAATGCCGGCATTCTCCAGGGATGCATAGCGGCTTTTGCTATCAAACACAGTTCACCCCACCTTGAAGCTTCCAGATACGGAGAAACTGACCGAGCCGGAAGCGTTTGGAGCCGGAGCCGATGCAGCAGCAAAGGCCGCTGATGTGCTGCCGATCATGCCAATCCTGGCCATGGCCTCCTTGGCTACCTGATGAGCCATAAAGAAGTTGTAGCCGGGATTATCACGAGGAAGATCATTGTAGCTGAGAACCCGAAGGTTCAATGAGACCTTAGCCCGAAGTGGGTTGAGATTCACATCGTAGGCCTCTTCCGTGATGCTGAAATCGGTTAGCCTGACCGGCAGGATGCGGTTGGCTCCCCACATGAACAGGGTCATAGGAGCCTCCGGAGGTACCAGCTCTATGGTTCCGGCGGCGATCAGATCGGCATTGGCGATAACCACTGAACTGGGGGGATAGATGAGCATCTCCAGAGCGGAGAGCTGGGGATAGATGCCCATCTCGGAGGCGATTCCCTTGCCGCCCTCCAGTTGATCTGCAGCATCGATCTCCACGCTCAGGCTGATGGTCTCTATGGGTGCGCCCTTCAAACGCATGGGCTCAGTGCGGTTGGCGCTCTCTGTGCCGGCAGTTTGGGCTTTGAGGCTGCGGGTCATGGTGTCCGGGTTATACTGGAAGACTATGCTGCTGGACTGGGGGTTCTGGGGGTCGATCACCATGATGGCACCCTTCTGTATCTTGGGGGATTGGGAAAATGTGGTCAAAGCAAAACACCTCGGTTTTATTCAATTGATAAAGAGCTCAATAGCCAGGGTGGCTTTCCCACTTTGCCTTCCCTGGTACTGGACTTACTGGCAACGCTTGCACATAAGTACCGGTAGCGATGGCCTTCTCTAATATATTCAATTTAGAATTTTTAAGTTTTCGAATTATATTTAGAATTCTTGCTTTCTTGGCAGGCTGTGAGGCAACCGCAAGGCAAATACGCTCAATGGCTTGATTTATGAACAAAGGATCGTAAGCGTCATTTAGATAATTAGCAAAAATTTTTAGCCATTCTTCAAGAGCAAAATCACCTAATGTATCAAAATACTTTGCTAATTGAACACTGTATGCTTCAACTTCTGCATTAGGCCCGTTTGTACCATCTGATTCAAGCGTTTTCTCTTCAGGCGATTTCTGCGAATCAGGTTTTCTGAAGCTATCAAAGCGCCTATAATGCACGAATTCGTGCCACATTACAGATCTTATTTCTGCGGGAGCATAGTATTTTTCAGAGTCTGTTTTTGCATTTTTATCTTTAAGGACGCATTTTGGACCTAGTTTTATAAATATTAGCGGATACTGTGTGCGTGTAATTTGGTTTGCATCTGATAAACGAATGCCTTCAGCCACCGTTACACCGGCTGCTTTGCCGCTGTTTACATTTAGATTGGGATCATAGTAAACTCCACCATCTCTTGCGTTATCAATTGTTGTGAAAATTTCGACAGGAAAGCGCAATGGGACCGGTGCAAAACCATATTTGCTAAAATCAGAGTCCTGCACTATTGCATTATTAATTCGATCTAATATCAGTCGTTCATCTGGATTAGTAATTTTGCTGGCCGAATCTCTGAAAGTCAGTGCATCAACCAGAAGATTAAACTCAGCAATCTTGTCAGGAAGCGGCACTCGTTCATCTTTGCCAGGGGCAGCAATAGAGATCTTCTCCTTCATCAACCCCAAAATCTCAATTCCTGCATTCGATGCAGCTAAACGTTTTAAAAGCTGGACCACACTCAAACGACCAATTACCATAGCAATAGTATCTTTGTCTAGCTGGTTAATGGTTCTAATAATGCTATCCTTATTATATTGCGGATTTCCTATCTGTTCTAAAAAGCTAAAGAGATTAAAAGATGAAGTTGTAGTTGCCGATTTCTCCTGGCGACTTACCCTGCTCATGCGTCCATGCGTGATTTTTTCATGCAGATTTTTTCCGGCATCGACCTTGGCGGCTTCAAACCCATCTCCATCGGCCTTCATAGAGCTCGATGGCTTACTAGGAACGATCGGTCTGATGGTTTCTGTATCTTGCTGAATTGTATGAGTGAGTTCATGCGCTAGAAGTCTCGATCCATCACGCGTCTTGGGAGCATAACTGCCCTCGCCGAAAACGATCCTTTGCCCTACAGTATAAGCTAATGCATTTATGGCTTGAGAGGACTCTGCAGCCTTGGCATCCGAATATACTCGTACCTTACCGAAATTATGGCCAAAAAGGCCTTCCATAGAAGTGCGAGTATCCACATCCAACGATTGTCCAGGCGAACGCAACACTTCGTGAACAATTGGCGGCACATCATCATCCACGATGCACTTTGGACACTTTCGCGCGATGCCCGTTCCTTCTTCTGAAATTGATGGAGGCAACCCCTCAGGCATCCGCATCACTTGCTCTGCCACCCGATCAGCTTCCTGCTCGAAGGCGTCGCCCGGCTGGCTTATGGCAAGCTTGGTTTGCACTCCAGCAGCTTTGCTGCCTGTGGAAGATGGGGCAATGATTGAAATTTGAGCAAGACTATGGCCTAAGCCGTTCCTTGCAAAAGCATTATGTAGAGATCTATCGTCGGACTGCCCGCTATCATTGCGTCGTGTTGGCTCGAAGTGACGTTGCATCGCCATGCTACGCGAGGGTTCCTTAGATTGCATGCCTTTTTTGCCGTCCACCAAGACCTTGTCGCTCATCTCTTCAGCCCTCCATACACCGCCCGAGCCACCTGTGCACCTATCGCTTCCGGCCTGGCTCCTTTTGCAATCGATATATCCCCAACATTCAGACCTGCAATCTCCAGGCCGTTATCCATTGATTGCGGCATGCCCCGTTCGGCCAGCAGGTTTGCAAGCTCCCTCTCCACGGCTTCGCCGATGCGGTATCTGTCTTCAGGGGCAAAGCCATACAAAATCAACTCTTCTATGTGAAGCTCGACCTTCATTTTATACCCACCCACCTATCTCCGCCTCGGTGAGCGGCCTCTCCAGCTTGGCATACTCAGCCGAAGCCGCCCTCTTGATATGGGCCATCCCTACCGGAACTCCGGCATCCGCTGCCAGAAAAGCCGCATTTAGAGCTATGTTCTTGATGTTTCCGCCTGCCATGTTGAGCCTGGAAAGCTTGCCGAAATCAAGACCTTCGGTGGGCGTATCCGCTGGAAACATCCGCTTCCAGATGAGAGCGCGCTCTGCAAAATCCGGGAACGGGAACTGTATCACAAACCTTATGCGTCTTAAGAATGCCGTGTCCAGAGCATTTTTCATATTGGTGGTGAGTATCGCCAGGCCCCGATAGGCTTCCATCCTCTGCAATAGATAGCTGACCTCTATGTTGGCATAGCGGTCGTGGCTATCTCTAACCTCGCTGCGCTTGCCGAAGAGCGCATCGGCCTCGTCGAAGAGCAGGATCGCTCCTCCTTCCTCAGCAGCATCGAAGACCCTTCGAAGATTCTTCTCAGTCTCACCAATGTATTTGCTGACCACCGAAGATAGGTCGATCCTGTAGAGATCTAGGCTTAGCTCTGAGGCCAGAACCTCAGCTGCCATTGTCTTTCCCGTGCCGCTTGCTCCTGCAAAAAGAGCACTGATGCCCATGCCCTGGGAGTTCTTTTTGGCAAAGCCCCAGCTTTCATAGACCATCGGCCTATTCCGAACGTGCATGGCAATGATATGCAGCACCTGGAGCTGATGCTCAGGAAGGATCAGATCATCCCAGTTCGCTGCCGGATCTATCCGCCAGGCCAGGTCTTCCATGCGGGAACGGGACCTCTGGCGGCAGGCATCCCACAAGGCCGCCTTGAGGTCAATATCCTGAGGGCCTTCAGGCAGCTTCGCAGCGCAACCATTCCATTGATTATTCAACACCTGCGCATCTTCGCAGACGCTCTTGATGGCGCAGACGTTCAGATCAAATTGAGATAAAATGGCATCCAGCTGGCCATTCATCTGCGACATTGCACCGCCAAGATTAGACTGCCATATCAAGCGCTGCTCGCTGCGATTTGGTCTGGAGACATCAAAGGCCAGGCTGACACGATCGAATATCTGCTGACGCCTCCCTTTGCAGGAGAGAATTAATGGACAGCCGATATCACTCAAGAAGTGCTGCAGCGATCTGGCTGCCCCAAAATTGGCAGAATCTTGCTCATCGCAATCCAGAAACAGAGCGTCTGCATGCAATGCAGATTTTCGTTCGAGCAGCCGAATAAATGTATTAAGTTCATTGGCATCGGAGGGGATAGCCGTCACCATATCCAGGTTCAGACCAAGAATCCTGCAGGCAATAGCTGAAATATCTCTTTTAGTCTCGATATCCATTCCACAAAGCTGTATTACCGGCAGGGCAGATTTGCCAGTAGCTCTGGACCAAACTTCTGCCATCCTCTCGGCCAGGGATCTATGCGATGGTGCCAGATCTGCCAAGGCTCCTACCGGCCTTACCATCCCAGCCAGCCGATCATCAGTGTAATTGATACCCAGCAGAAAATGCAAAATGCATTCATCTATTCTCAGTCTGCTTGTAGTAAGAGTTTCGTTGAAATCAATCTCTATCAATCTCCAGCGCCTCAAGGAAGAGGCGGGAGTCATAGCACTCCAATGGGCATCCGGCAGAGCTGCCAGAGCCAGGCTAAATGTCGGATAGGGCCGGCCTGAATTGCCCTGGGCAGCTGCACAGATGGAAGGAAAATCGGATTCCAGTTCCATGGCCGCACATAGCAGCAGAATATTTCTCTCGAAAGCGGAGAGCTTAAAAGCCGTGCAGAGGAGATCCAAAGCAAGAGAGCCGGGAAGAGACCTGCCATCATAATCCCGATTTTGTGCGAGCGCCTGGTAGCTCTTCTCTGCATTTGGCTGAGTATCCTTTTTGCAGTGACGCTCCAGTGTTTCGCGGAGCAGCGCCATCGAGGCCAAAAGGTAGCTCTTATTTGCCTCAGCCCAGCTATCATCCTGGGGGATGGTCATGAGATATTTACCTCCGCTGCTGTCAAGAAGCCGGGCGGCTTTTTGCTTCGGTCAATAAACGGACTGTCCACACCATCAATTCGCAGCCTAGCTATATACTTGCCAACTGGTATCGATCCCAATTGAAAGGTCAACTTGGCAACAGAAGGAAGGGAATTATTATAAACATCAGGCAAAAATTCAAGGCTGCCAAGCAATAATGAGGCTCTTTGGCCTTGATGAAGTCTGGGCTTGAATGTAACGTCAACTATCTTGTTCTTATCCGTGGATTCAACATTTTTTGCTATTCCCGAAATATTTGGCGCTAAGGAGATGACCAGATCGTTGGTAGTTCTCCTGTCGATTCCCGACCCGAAGACCATCCACAGCCTGTAAAATCCAGCCGGCCAATCGTCCTCCGGGTTGATTCCAGTCTCAGGCCTTGCAGGATCTTCCAGATAGGAATCTTTGGGTATCTGAACTTTTGATGCATCCGGCGCCCTATCAGGCAGAGGAGAAACCTTAAAGGGTTTTTCCAGAAGCCTATTCATAAAGAAAAATGCTGCATCAGGCGATTCGAGATTATAACCCTTAATAGTCAGGGTATCTCCAAGCACGGCACTTATCTGGCCGTTGGATGGATTCACCCCGGTCAGAACCGGGAAATTTGGATGTGGAGAGAATGCATTGGTCCGGCTAATAATACCCGAATCATCTTTGCCAATGGTTAGCACCGGCAGGAAATGTCTCACCGGTTTTGATCCTTCTATGAGAACCAATGACGCCTGATAGGCCATAGAAGGCCGATACCCGGATCCAATTGCCGTCCACAGCTTAGAGGTCTCCTCTGCATTCATTGTCAGGGGGGATAGTTTGATCAGCTCGATCTGGTCTGCAAGATCGGATCGCTTCAATGCATTAGCCGGCTTGGACTCATCGGATGGCTGGGCGAGAATATTCCTGATGACCTCCCTGCTCAGCACTGGCATCTCATGGAAGACCTGCATGGCATAGCCCAGGATGATCTCTGCCTCGAAATCCAGCTTACCGTATGCAGTGAGAAGATAAAAAAGATCAAGCGCAAGAGGGGGATTGGTCAGGCTCTCACCGCGTTCGCCCTTTGATGGCAGGCTTAAGTTGCGCAGTGCGGCATTAGGCGCGATCTGATAGAGGAAGAGGTTTAACTGAGGGACCTCTTCGCCCTCGGGCTTTGTTATTCTGCTGGGCGATATTGCGGTGACATTGACGACCTGGCTGACTTTCATATTAATATTATGCTGGGTATCTGTTGTCGCATTTTGAAGAAGGCCCTTCAAAACGGCTGTAACTGATGCAATTGCCAATGCATTGCTCATCTCTGCCCCCCATTTCGCAAACGCAAATAATCGTCAAGCGATAATATCTGCACCTTAGGACTCGGCTGCAATTTCTGTACCGGCTTTTCCTGGGCAGGAGCAGCACGTACCTCGATTCGACCAATAGTCACACTGATTGAAGGTTCATTTTTTTCGTTCCGAGAGTCTTCAGCCTTTCTTTTTGATGATGGTCCTTTTAATGGTCTGGCTGCCGGGTGTGAAGCTGCATGCAGCTTTTCAGGAATCAAGTTGTTCTTGGACCGGTCATATGCATGAACTCGTTGTGCAGGATTTTCGCTTCTATTTAAAGCGGCTTTATCCCTCACAAAATTCCCGAGAGGCATTTTATTTTCTTTTGTCTCAGTCGATTGAAGATAAGATGGCCGATCTCCAGAGATGTGGTTCATTGGCTCTCGTTGCGGATGCTTACTTGCCCGCGCATTTGTCGCCTTTAAAGCCTGGTTGAATTGGTAAGGCTCTTCACGAGCCTCAGAAGGCAGCCGATCAACAGGAATCACATTCCAGACGGATTTTATGGGTGCTGTAGACGCCCTTATTGACGGCAGATCTTGCATAGGTAGATTTGCAGACTCCGGCTTGATCTCGACCGGCGGCATCACTGCTTGAGGATCAGGTCGATTCGAGCCCTCACCAGGAAGGACAGAGAATCGGAGATGAGCCGCTTTAGGCTCCGGCTCTCCAGGCCGGACATTGGCTGAATTTGAGATCAGATCTAGCTCAGAATGATCAGCAACGGCATCAGAAGGCAGCCGATCAACAGGAATCACATTCCAGACGGATTTTATGGGTGCTGTAGACGCCCTTATTGACGGCAGATCTTGCATAGGTAGATTTGCAGACTCCGGTTTGATCTCGACAGGCGGAATCACTGTTTCAGGCTCAGGTCGGTTCGAGCCCTCACCAGGAAGGACAGAGAATCGGAGATGAGCCGCCTTAGGCTCCGGCTCTCCAGGCCGGGCATTGGCTGAATTTGAGATCCGATCTAGCTCAGAATGATCAGCAACGGCATCAGAAGGCTGCCGGTCAACAGGATTCACATTCCGGACGGATTTTATGGGTGCTGTAGAGGCCCTTATTGACGGCAGATCTTGCATAGGTAGATTTGCAGACTCCAGCCTAATCTCGACTGACGGCATCACTGTTTCAGGCTCAGGTCGGTTCGAACCCTCACCTGGAAGGACAGAGAATCGGAGATGAGCCGCTTTAGGCTCCGGCTCTCCAGGCCGGGCATTGGCTGACCTTGAGGCCGGATCAAGCTCAGGATCTTGCATAGGTAGATTTGCAGACTCCGGTTTGATCTCGACCGGCGGAATCACTGTTTCAGGCTCAGGTCGATTCGAGCCCTCACCTGGAAGGACAGAGAATCGGAGATGAGCCGCTTTAGGCTCCGGCTCTCCAGGTCGGGCATTGGCTGAATTTGAGATCCGATCTAGCTCAGAATGGTCAGCAAAGGCATCAGAAGGCTGCCGGTCAACAGGAATCACATTCCGGACGGATTTTATGGGTGCTGTAGACGCCCTTATTGACGGCAGATCTTGCATAGGTAGATTTGCAGACTCCGGCTTGATCTCGACCGGGGGCATCACTGCTTGAGGATCAGGTCGGTTCGAGCCCTCACCTGGAAGGACAGAGAATCGGAGATGAGCCGCTTTAGGCTCCGGCTCTCCAGGCCGGACATTGGCTGAATTTGAGGCCGGATCAAGCTCAGAATGATCAGCAAAAGGAATCACATTCCGGACGGATTTTATGGGTGCTGTAGACGCCCTTATTGACGGCAGATCTTGCATAGGTAGATTTGCAGACTCCGGTTTGATCTCGGCAGGCGGCATCACTGTTTCAGGCTCAAGTCGATTCGAGCCCTCACCTGGAAGGACAGAGAATCGGAGATGAGCCGCTTTAGGCTCCGGCTCTCCAGGCCGGACATTGGCTGAATTTGAGGCCGGATCAAGCTCAGAATGATCAGCAACGGCATCAGAAGGCAGCTGATCAACAGGAATCACATTCCGGACGGATTTTATGGGTGCTGTAGACGCCCTTATTGACGGCAGATCTTGCATAGGTAGATTTGCAGACTCCGGCCTAATCTCGGCAGGCGGCATCACTGTTTCAGGCTCAGGTCGATTAAGGTGCTCTCCGGAAGGCACATTATGAGAATAGTTCTCTTGTATATTGTATTCAGAGGATACCTCACCAGTGGACGGGTCATCCTGAGATGAAGTATAATGATTCGATCCAGGATGGTGATGTTGCCGGTAATTTGCGGATGGATGTCCATCACCAGATATGGGAAATCTCTCGACTCTCTCACCCCTAACCATCTTATCTGACGAGACAATAAATCCCGGCGGAGTATTTCGATCGTTTAATTCCGCTCGAACCTTGGTCAGACCATGCCTGGCATCGAGAGAGTCGGCTCCCTGAGATGTCTGCTTCGATGATGAAGCTCTCACTAAGTTTGGTTTATGCAAAGTGTTGTAATTCGCTTTTTTTTTCTCCTCCGGCTCGGGTTGTTTTAATCGTGACTCCTGCTTCCAGGTTATGCTATCAGCTCGACCTGGGACAGAATTCGAATACGGAGATTGGACTGGCTGAGATTGAACCGGCACATCGTCGGCTAAATATTCATCAATCTGCTTGCCAAAAGCAGGTAATGGTTCAAATATCGATGCCAACCTGGGCCTGAGCACTCCTGCAAGATTGAGACTGCGCGCTGCCAAGTTGCCAAGATAATCGCTCATTGATCCACCATATCCAGATAGATCTGCCTGCGATACCCGCTCATTCTAAGAATATCCTTCTCACTCCAGCCATAGAATCTAGCAAGCTTGCCTACGTCCCTGAGAATGCGCTGTGCCCAGGCAGAAATCTCCTTCCAGAAGAAGCTGACTATATCGAAGATCTCCAGCCAACTCTGGCCGCAGGATGGACATTTCATCTCCAGCTGAAGATCCGCCTGGGGATCAAGCTGAGACATGTACTCAGATATTGCGTTTCCAACCGCGGGAGGAAGCTGGTCCGCCAAAACCTCCCGGCCTTCCTTGGATACATTAAGCAAACAGCGTTCTATTAGAATATGCCTCGCTATAGAGACCTCGGTATTTCCATCTATTGCCAGTAGATCCAAGCTATTCGGAAGACGGAACTCTACCTCAAAGTCATCTACGGTTAATGAGAATGGCTCTGATAGATCGGCTCCATCCCGGCCGTTCATTACCATGATATCTCTGCAGCGAAAATCCAGCTCCAGCGATTCACCGCAGCTTCGACAAGCCGTTATACAAGCCAGATTTGGGCCAAAGAGTTGATCTCTCAGTGATAGGAGGAGAGCATCTCTTCGGCCTATGCATAAGCCGGCCAGAGATTCCATCTGCATATCCGGGTAGGCTCTGGCCAGCAAGAGCAGTGCCCATTCAGTGGGCGATCTGGCCAGGCCCTTCTCCCATAAATCAAGCAGATCGAGAGTTGATAAAGAGAGCATATCTCATTTTATGGTTCAGGCTCATTGAACGTCGGTTCAGCAGGCTCTGCTACCTCATAATCGCGCTCCCATCCCTCGTTCTCCAGCTTGATATGCTGGATCGCTACGGCATTGGCATTGGCATCGAGATCAGGCATAGCCTGAAACTCCGATACCCAGCAGCGAAATATTTTATAGGCAATGGCTAGCTGTCCGGCCTCATTGTAGACCTCAATTATGATGTCCTTGCGGAAATCCTTGAGCGAAACCTCGCTTCCCAGACCTGACCCATAATTCCAAACCTTGTTTGCCCATATCTCGAACTCTTTATCATGGGTTACTCCTCTATCCAGACTAATAGCATCATACTCCGTCCTTCCAGGTGATTTGCGAGTGGTGCTTGGGTCCCCACCTTCACGGTGCTTCACCACCTCAGTGGTGCGTTTTAAGGCTCCCACCTTGCTAATCCCGGCAACATAGCGTCCATCCCACTTTACTCTGAACTTGAAGTTCTTATACGGATCAAAACGGGTAGCATTTACAGTGAATTGTGCCATTTATTAGACCTCCTATGCCTGTATATCCCCTGCCATCTGCTGAATCTTGATCACAACAAATTCTGCGGGCTTTAGGGGCGCAAATCCAACGACTATATTCACGATTCCTTTATTGATATCATCCTGGGTGGTGGTCTCCTTATCGCATTTTACAAAATAGGCTTTCTGCGGAGTAGTTCCCTGGAAGGCGCCCTGGCGGAAGAGATTATGCATAAACGCCCCCACATTGAGGCGAATCTGAGCCCAGAGAGATTCATTGTTTGGCTCAAAGACTACCCACTTGAGACCCCGAAACAGGCTCTCCTCGATATACAAAGCCATTCGTCTTACAGGAATGTACTTGTACTCATCTCCCAGCTGATCTGCGCCGCGCAGGGTCCGTGCTCCCCAAATAATACTACCATAGACGGGGAATGATCTCAAGCAGTTAATTCCCAGAGGATTGAGCATGCCGTTCTCAGCATCATTAAGGTTCACATCCAGTCCCGTGATTCCGTTGACGGCAGCATCAACACCAGCAGGAGCTTTCCACACGCCTCTTTGAGAATCGGTTCTTGCTATCACCCCAGCGATTGCACCACAAGGCGCAAAGGTGCGTTGCTGTCTTCCACGCAGCGGATCTTCCTTAATTAATCGAGGGAAGTAGAGAGCAGCATTGCGAGCAGCAGGTCCTGTTAACCCTAGATCGCTGAGCTTATCGCCGGAAAAGTCTTTGAGTGGATCTACGATGAGCATAGCGCGTCTATCAGCGCAAAGCTTCATGGCTTTTTGATAAACGGACTGGAAATCAGTTATTAAGGACGATGTATCGAGGGGAATGCACAGCAAGTTGAAGATATCAACTTTATTGAGCAAATCCATGCCTGCTGATTCTTTTGTGTAGTCAGCCGCCTCAAGCGATCCGCCATCTTGTGCTTTAGATGAATCTGAGACGCCGCTGAAGGTTGGTGGGTCGTTTATGTCCCAAATCGTGTTATCTTTCTGCGGAACATCCGCGTGCTTATCCGGTTTCAAAACAGGAAGTGACATAACTCGAAGCAATTTAGATTCATTCTCAAGAACTTCGGTGACTCTGCGCGGACTGTCCGTTACTGTGAGATTCTGGAATGTTTCGGTCTCTCCGGTCTCATTATTTCTGATGATGATGTTGAAGAGATCATTCTCTGTTACATTGTATTTATCTAGCCCCAGGCTCTTTATAGCCTCCTTCGCAACTGCTGCATCCGGGTAAGTAACACGTATGCCTAGGTTATTGGCCCACGATCCCTCATTTGCGGCTTCCAATTTCAAGGGATTGAGTGCACCCGCCCATTCTTTATTGATCCTATTGACAACATCAACTATTGCTGCCAGGCATTCGCCAATGGGCTTGTCGACATACTGAGCAGCCTTTTGAGAAATCTTGTTTCCCACATATGTGGCTTGGGTTTTATCGTTTTCTGCTGTGTATGTATCCACAGCACCATTGATATCGCTCTGTATTGTTGTCAAATCGACCGAGGTCAAAAGAGCTTCAGGCAGATCGTTTTCGATGGATTTGATTGCATTAGTTCTTATATTTTCAGTTATATTCGTAATTGTCGCGGGAATTTGGCTGGGAGTGCAATTGGCTGCAATTAGAGCCTTAGAACGTTGGCTATTGACATGATGGAAGAGGCGTACTATGATCGCCTGGCCGCCGCCATTGAGATAGAAATCATTAACGGCATAACCTAGCGGACTCAAAGCCCACAATCCTCCGAAGATTCGCTGGAAATCTGAGAAGCTATTTATTAAAATAGGCTCATTAGGCCCTTTCAAAGCTCTGCCAATAAATGCAGTTATCGATGTGGCCACACCGGTTATGCTACGTACGCCACTAGATATCTCTTCTACATAAACTCCAGGATAAGTTAGTAAAGCCGGCATAGAATTATCACCTCTATCTTATTTAAATCATACTCTCCCAAGCAGAGGTATCTGTCTGGGGCATCTTACAAGGCGATACATCGGACTTTCTATAGCATAAAAGCCGCTCAATTCCTTACTTGGTTTTAGCCAACTCTTGACCTTCTTCATACAATTCACACCCTAGATGGGATTTACCGGATCATTTCGCCAATTTGATCAAGAAAAATCAGTCATAAAAAATCATTTTGACACAATACAAATCATAGCCAATAGATCATCTAGATATTGACAAATAGCAAGCCCGCACGCTATTCAGGGAGTTTCATTGCCCAGGCGCTCGCTCCGAGTCAATACACATATTGATCTCACTT
>Ga0074199_1000443_pt1 | contig 65772 bp, 46 predicted proteins | sample EPASupsiteSAE347_FD_64528 | JGI IMG/M metagenome (GOLD analysis project Ga0074199, IMG submission 64528) | Bioremediated contaminated groundwater from EPA Superfund site, New Mexico - Sample SAE3-47 | ecosystem: Environmental > Aquatic > Deep subsurface > Groundwater > Contaminated ... | reverse complement strand
CTACCTCTAGCTAAAAATTGAGAATAATCGTCATATAATACTTTTCTTTTCTTTAGCTTGCGCCCTAACTCTCCTTCGACACTTTTACTTGTATACTTTTCATAATCCATTTGTTCAAAAAAAGTTACGCAAGCAGAATGGAGAGTTTCAAAATCTGTAGCATATCCAATAAAAATACAGGAATCCACGAAAGCGTTTTTCGGCATAGAATCCTACTTGGCGTAAATCTTCCATATTTCTGTAAGACTCTTACAGGCATCTATGCCTATTTGCTCACGGCTTTTTAGATACGCTTTTTCAATATTACTTTCGCTTAACGATAAATTTAGTTCATCTGCCTTTTGCTTCAATTCATTCAAAGGCTCTCTAATTTTCCATGCTGCAAGTGAGAGATAGCCTTGCCGTTGCTCAACCACCCTATCAGCGCTTAATCCTTTTACTGTTTCTATGGAGATAATTGAAGCAGGCTCTATCCAGACAGTTTTATAATAAACATCACTTAGACTTTCGAAGAAATTTACTTCATCTTGGGTAGTCTCGGCTCCATCCTCAACCGCCCCTTCAATTTCTATACATGTGTCCTCCATGAAGTATAAAAACTCATAGAATTCTTTGGATATACCGTTAAATAAATCATCACCCTGTAGACCCAGTTCCAGATTTGAAATGTTTTCAGAAATCATTTCGTTATACCCTTTAAAAAGCCCTCTACGCATATCCCCTAGAGCAAGAATAAGCTCGTTATTAGGAATATATTCACTTCTAAATCTATTTGGCTCCATAGTGCTATAAAGTTCTCTTAAGAATCTATCTTTTCGTACCAATAATATTTTATTTCTAACCCGAATATTATCGAAGCATGAATAAATATCATGATTTATCACGAGCTTTTCAGGGTTCTTAATTAGTCTTTCAATTTTTCCCTTGAAATTTACCCCTCCAAGGGTGCCACCAGGATGAACCATACAGCCTCGTAAATACCAGCTTCGTGTGACAGGTAAATCTAACTCTTCAACAGTTTTAAAAACAATCTTCTGAAGTTTCATCTCACTTATGAATTCTGTTTCAATATTAGAATCAATCATGTACTTCGCAAGAGTTTGTAATATTAAACCTACCACCCTTTTCTCTTCTCTAGGCGTAGTAACATGGAGTTGTTGTTCCAAATTTATTACTTCCTGAGTTTATTAATAATCAACCAACTTTTGTTCTCTCAATTTGATATGAGTTAACTCATCGTATTTAAAGTTTTTTAAAAAAAATCCTTAGATAACTGCCCCCCGTTACGGAAAACAATCCATGCACACTCAGTTCACAATTTGGTTTATATACAACACATCATTTACATGTAGATTTTTCCCCATCCTCCAGCCATCCCTGTTCCCGAATGTTCCTGGCAAAAACTGGAATGGTTTGAACTTCCTCATTCTGTCAGGGTGTTCCCTCAATGTAAATAGTCCATCCTTGGATGCCGTCCAGGTTTCGTTTTGAGCGTTCCTGTATGTCTCTTTTTCAGCATTTCCGCCGCCTGCTGGATGTGGATTTTGGAAGCCATTATGCGCTTTTTATTAGGTAGGTAGTAAGACCTTAGCCAACTGGAGAAAATTGCTCATATCGTATTCTAGTGTAATGTAACAAACGAGCAATTATTATTTTGATTATATCGATTATCATTTTTGCGAGAGTATATACCTTAATTATGAATGATATCGCTGGCTCCGACTCCTTCCAGTATCTCTTGCTGATTTTTTTAATTGCTAAATCATCGCTCGTAACTTCGAATGTTACTTTTTTTTCGCCAACATTCGGGTGCAGAGTAGGGCATGCTACCGTTACTGTTCCAATTGCTTGATACAGTCCTGGTTCTGAAAGAAATATATCGAATTTTTCAACTGATTTTTTTATTTCTTTTATCAATACAAAAGAGCCATCACTGAGAACTTTAAGTATCTTTACTGCGTAACCTTTAATAGGATGTTCACAATTTGGACGAGATGCTGCAAAGTCAACTGTCTTTTTGTATGCGAAAAGATTACTCAGGAATGTACACCTATAATGCATCAGTGTGGAAACTGGGACTGGTAAGAAAACCATAACATAAATTACGGTTTCTTTACATTTAAACATTATGAGGGTCTATTTTTATTTAACCTTCAATCCCGATTCAAGCCATCCTCGTCCCCTGATGTTCCTGTCAGACATCCTCTATAATGATTTGAACTTCCTCTTTCTGTCAGGAGTTCCTTTAAGGTAGATAGTCCATCCTTGGATGCCTGCCTGGTCTTGTCTCAAGCGTCCCTGTACGTCTCTTTTTCAGCATTTCCGCCGCCTGCTGGATGTGAACCTTAGAATCTACCATTGCGAATCCCTTCTTTTTCGCATCGAGCGTTATATCATGCAAGGCTTTAAGCGAATCAGGATGCGAGGTCAAATGGTAGATTATGGTCTTCTCCTCTGGCTTGACCTTGACGTAAAGAACCTCATCCTTTGCATGGTCTAAGACAGGAACAAAGCCTTGAAGAGCAATCTCGCAGCCTTTGAGGATAGGATCATCCGAGTTAAGATATTCTGCAACCTTGATTACCAAGCCGTCTGGTGTAAGGCGATCCTTCTGCAATTCCTTTGCAGTCTCAGGGTTCTCGATGAAGGTGGCTCTGAGTTTGTCGGTCTCGATATGGGAAAAGTCTTTGTTCGGCTTCTTTTTATTTTTCGTCATATCCAGTACGATTGCTAAGATGAATCGACCTCAGAGGAATAAAGGCACTACGAGCATGTCGTCCATTCCACGCCTGTATATTTTCACGAGTGGGTTAGCTGTGGCTGTCACTGTGCAGCCTGACTTGGGATGATTGAAATCATCGAGGATGCTGCCGCAGTCTGGCTCACAGGTGATTTTTGTCCAGTAGCACAAGTCCTGGTCTGGGTACAGGAGGTTGGGTGTGATGCCAAGCAGTTTATCGTAAGCCTTGATGCAGGATTTGCAGGTGACTTTTTCGAGGTCTGCTGTCAGGAGGGCTTTGCTTATCCTTCTACCAGGCTGCTCACTTACTGTGCTCTTACCGCAGCAGGTTCGCTCTGGGTCAATTTCTGCCAGGTGGATTTTGGACTTGGGGGTTGGACGTGCTATTTGAGGGGCACGACCTTTGGTTCCAATGAACATTGCAGGGAATGTCCTGATTCCTTGCTCATAGAGGGGTGTTTTAAAGCTCATAGTTTCTCCTAAATAAGAGCGTTCTCATGGAATCCATAGTTCCTGTCATGACCTATGATAACGTGGTCGAGAACATTGATACCCAGTACTTTTCCAGCTTCCACCAGCTTCTTTGTCAGTTCGATATCTTCTTCGCTTGGCGTAGGGTCTCCAGATGGATGGTTGTGGGCTACAATGATACTCGATGCTGATACCATGCAGGCAGATTTGAATACCTCTCGTGGATGCACGATGTTGGCATTCAGACTTCCTATGCTGATTATCTCCTGTTTCAATATGCCATTCTTGGTGTTAAGATAAAGAGTGATGAAGAATTCCTTGTTCGGATCTGCTATCATGGGTTTTACAGTTTTTACCACGTCTTCAGGTCCTACAATCTTCGGTCTTGTCTCGTAAGTATACTCGACTTCTCGGATTTCAAAGGATTTCACTTTCACCATTTTTATCTCCTTTGGTCATTACCAGATCCACTCCCTAAGCCGCGTTTGCCAATCCACATTTATAACCTCGAAGGAATTGAGTAGTACATACATACGCTCGATCTGTCGTCCTGAGAATCCTACCCTGAGGAATTTTACACGCTCTTCTCTTGTTTCAAGCATAGTAATTATCGGTAGGCTCTCCGACTTTATAAAACTTGCCGTAACGGGTTTGAAGGCAATTATCTAGGTTGGCAATAAAAAACTTGAAAATTAACAAGCTTATTCTGATAGATTTTGCACTTCAAAACCACTATGAATGGATAGGTGGGCAGGACATAAGTTTGGATAGGATAGGAAGTGATTAAAAGAAGCTCCTGCCCATTATCATTATAATCAGAATTTAGTATATATAAGATTATCCATATACATATACATAAACATCATGAACGGGTGTAATCTGAAGAAATCGATATAATCGGAAGAATGCGTTAAGAAAAATTTAATGGATATAATGGTTATAAGAAATAAAAATATGGTCACTTCCTAAAAATGGTCCGGTGCAAATGGGGAGGTCCGGTGCAAATGGGAAAATGTTCCCAATGGGAAAATGGTCCGGTGCAAAACTCATCATGAGTTCACTTCCTGATCTACCTTTGCCACTATCTCTTTTGGCATTGCGGCTATTAATTTTTTCATGTAATTGAGTTGTGAGTCCATCTCCCTCTTCCTTTCTTCGTCTCTCTGTTCTAAGGCGTGCAGCGCATCGCGCATTTCACTATTCTCCATTTCGGCATTCAGTAACTTCGCATTCTCTTCCTTCAACTTTTGGATATCAGAGCACTGTTTGCATAGATTACCAGATTGAATAAGCTTACCGCACTCAGCACAACGTGAAGCCAATGGATTAATTACTGTAGTGCTGTTACCATTTCCCATACCTTTTGCTTCGCGGTATGCGTCAGCCTGCACCTGTTCCGATAAATGAACATACACGGATAGCATACTACTGTTCGGTATGCCCCAGAACCTCATACTTATGTCGTAGGGTTGCATTTTAATGATGCAGGCGTTCGTGATCGCACTATGCCTGTAATTGTGTAAATTTGCGGGTTTATTGATTCCCGCCTTTTTGAACAGGCTTCTGTTCTGTTTATCAACGCCGCTTTTAGAGATATTAATGAACTTAGCGGTAGGCTTTGGATCAGGATGACATTTTAACCAATCCTGGACATATCCATATACTTCAAGGCATACAACCGACCGTGCACCTGTCTTCGTGCCTTTGCCACGCATATTGGGTATGTGGAATGTGACTTCTTGACTGGCTGCATTCATTTCAATCATACCAATCCTGAGTGATAGTAATTCGCTGATCCTGAATCCACCTTCATAGAGACATGCTATAATACACCTGTCCCGCTCTAATGTAGCCACGTTTATGACTTTTTTTACATCCTCAGGTGTGTACAAATCCTGTGGGTTGATAGTAGGCTTTTCGCGTTCTGCTACCATATCTTTGAACTTCCTGAAAAGCCGGTTATACTTTTCGTCGTCTGTTTGTTTAAGGCAAAATTTCAGGAATTGAAGTATCTGTGATCCACGCAGGGATAGGCTGTTAGTATTTGACCCGTTAGAACGTAGATGTGCCATATACTTTGATAGGTCCTCGATTGTAGCGTCCTCTAAAGGTTTGCCCAGGAATGTCTCGGCCCTGACCAGTGCTTCCTTCAAACTTATGATTGTCCGTTCTCCTCTATTTTTTGCTTTAAGCATCTCTAAGAACTGTTGTAGTAACATATCCAATGACTATGCTCTCATAGTATAAAAACAAGATGGAATATAAAATCTCTTAACTGCTGCAAGAGCGAGATGTATTATAAGCAGGTTTTACGCGACTATGCGAGGGACAGCATAGATCTTATCCTCCATAAATGGTTCTGCGATTACAAGATAACAGGACCGGTCATAGTTCTTATAAATGAACTGATGAAAGGCTCGGATTTTGAGACAATTGTTTCGGAAATGAACGATGAATACGGCATCCCGCATTTTGATGTGGAAGACGACCCGGCAGATATGAGACTGGACAGGAAGATGGTCACATATTCCTTAAGCAAGAGTTGAGGCTCAGCGGTAATTTTCAGGCGGACTGATGGAACAGTTATATAGCATGAGATATTGATGGCATAAAAACAAGCTTTTAAAACAGTAAAACAGGAAAAGACATGGAATTAAGATTTTTAAAGAAACCGGAAATGGCAAGCCCCCGTATGTTAGTGGGTCTTCCGGGTATGGGCATGGTTGCCAGGACTACCGTTAATTATTTTATGGAGTCCCTGAAGCCTGAATTGTTCGCGGATATCCCGATACCTTATCTCTCACCTTCAATGGCGTTTTTCGAAAAGGGCGTGGTAGTACCGATCGACAGGGATATTAGCCCTTTTAGATTCTACTACTCGCAGAAAGAAAATCTCATATTGTTCTCAGGAGATATACAGTTCGGCTCTATCACAAAGGATAATGAGCTTGCTGAGAAAATAGTCGAAGCTGCGAAGCTGTGCGGAGTTGACACAATTTACACGGTAATTGCAACGCATATACAGAAGTATGTTGAGGAGCCGGAGGTATTCGGGCTTGCGACCTCGCCTGAACTTCTGCGGTTTTTAGAGAGCAAGGGTATGAAGATAGCAGACGGCAGCCTCAGGATAAGCGGGGTCAACGGGCTTGTGATCGAATACGCACTGCGAAAAGGAATAAAAGGAATAGCCCTGCTCAGCGAAACTGCATTTCCTGAGGCGCTTGATATAAAGGCATGCCATGCAGGAATAAAAAAAGTTTCCGAGCTTCTTGGTATTAACATTGATCTGGGCAGGATCGAGATCGAAGCTAAAAAATTCGATGAAGGTTTTAAGAAGTATTTGAAAGATATCCAGGAGAAAAAGAGAAAAGAAGAGGATCTGGGGTATATAGGCTAGTTAATCTTCCGAATGCCTTTTTATTAAGATCCCTTTGTTACAATGTGTTTCTTCAATTTCCACGTAATCTTTCAGATTGAATTTTTCTATTAGCTCTTTTGGAATTGTTATTTTACCATCGGAAGTGATCGGGCTGATGATCGTTTCTGCCATGAGGCCAGTATTTAATTCTGCAGGTAGATAAGTATTTTTGGTGAACATGACAATTCTAAAAACAGAGACCTATTTGCCCTTCAGCCTTCCAACCACCCGTCTCTTTTTCTCAACCGCCAGCGCCGCCGCTTTATCAACAGCCTCTTTCATCCCCTCAAAATTCTTCGGCGTTCTCTCCCCGACAAGCTTCTTGATCGGCGTATATGCCGATTCCCTGAAGCGCGGCGTAAAGTCGCAAGCTTCTCCGTTAACTACCAGCTCTGCGCCTTCGCCGTCCACTACTTTTCCGACAATGTCGATAGCCACGCCCTTTTCCCGCACACATTTCAGGATCTCATCCGCATGCTCAGGCGGCGCGATTACCAGAAGGGCATCAAGAGAAACGCCCAGGTAATCGATCTCAAGCTTATCAAGCATCTCAAGCACCTTCCTGTTCACAAGCGCCCTCAGCTTCTCTTCCTCGAAAACAAGCTTAACGCGCGCGGTCCTTGAAATTTCTTTCGCATCCCCGCGCACCCCGCCATTGGTCACATCCGTCATAGCGTGTATTTTCCCGATCAATCCTGACTCGAACAGCGCCTCGCACGCATCGATGAACTTCAGGTTTATGGTCTCATCTACGATATCGTGCATACCGTAATATAGTGCGGTAGTTGAAACAGTCCCTCCGCCCGCCCCTTCTGTCATGAGTATAATATCTCCGGGTTTTGCCTGGATGCGCGATGTGAGGTTCTCGGCTATGCCCACCGCACCCACGCCGCCAGTCATTCGCTCTCCTATGACCATATCCCCGCCGATCCGAAGCGTACTGCCCGTTACCAGGGGTATGCCGGTGAGCTCAGATACCGTCGTAATGCCTGCGATATGATCGAATATCTTTGCAACGTCTCCGTCGTCTGCCACATGGATATCAGAAAGAAGCGCAACAGGGCGCGCGCCCATGACATACACGTCCCGCAGCGCCGCGCGCGCGACATGGAAGCCTGCAAGGAATGGGAAATCCGAGAGGCGGGAGTGCATACCGTCGATCGTGACCACAATATACCTGCCGCCAGCCCGCACAACGCCTGAGTCATCAAGATGAGAGGAATCCACGATCGCTGAGGTTTTACCTATCACCTCGGCTATCTTTTCGTGGGTGTAGAAATCCCCTGTACCGCGTGAGCCCACTCCGAACTCGCCCATCGTCACGCCTGAGGTTATGGGCTGGAGGATATCGCCTTTCAGGTCCATGGTGGCTTTTGCCTCCACTATGACCGCGTTTGCTATCTCCAGCGCATGCTTTCGTGAAATGTCCTTTATCTCAAGAATCCGCTCTGCCAGCTTCTCCTTGATGTCCTTATCACCGCGCCGCAAGCCGCGCCTGGCGTAACCCTCAAGGTCCATAGCTCTCCACGAAATTCCGGAGCATCCTGAGTCCGACAACCCCGCTTTTTTCGGGGTGGAATTGCGTGCCCACGACATTCCCGGCTTCGTTGCTGATTATTGCCGGGAACTCCAATCCGTAATCGCACAGCGCGACCGAATGCACAGCATCAGTATTTACATAGTACGAATGCACGAAATACATAAACGAGCCATTCTCTACTTCTCCAAGCAGGGGAATATTCTTTTTAATAATAAGTGAATTCCAGCCCATATGAGGTACTTTTAATTCAGAGGCTGGGAACCGTATCACCCTTCCAGGAATTATATCAATGCCCTTATGCAATCCCCCTTCCTCGCTCTCCGAAGCGAGCATCTGCATGCCAAGGCATATCCCCAGAAGAGGTTTGCCCTCATCAACTGCATCTCTCACTACGCGCTCAAGCGTGACAAAATGCATCATAGCATCGCGAAATGCCCCTACGCCGGGGAGTATCAGGGCATCGGCGCGGTCGATTGATGAGGGGTCGTTTGAGATTTCTGCTTCTGCGCCTACGTACTGGAGGGCTTTTTCGATGCTGCGCAGGTTTCCGAGACCGTAGTCGATGATGATGGTTTTCATTTTTTATCCAATAAGATACATTACTATATTGTATATGTTTTCGATTAATAATTCTCTTTACTCTTGATAATTGTAATCTGTTAAAAACTAATTGAACTGTGCCGAGACAAACGATTTCTCTCCTCCATGCTCACAACACCCTTTGCCAGCTTCAAAGAAACTCCCCTCTCCTTGAACTCGCTCCACAGGTTTATCTTCCTCGAATGCGCCTTATAAAGCTCTTTCACAAACTCCCTCCACTCCTCTTTACTCACCATTTCCTTCAGCATAAAAACACATTCAACTGCCTTCTGGTATGCGTAATTGCCCATCTCTCCTATCAGGGATTCCGCAAATGTCTTCAACTCTTTTGCCACCTCTTCCCTGTATTCTCCTTTTGAATACTGAAGCAGTTTCATCTTGGACTCCACATCAAATCCATAGCCTCTCTTTTTATCAATCAATTTGCGCAGGAGTTCATTATCGCCAAGCTTAATCCCGGCATCCACGCACAGTCCGTAATACTTAACCGAATAGCAGATTTCGAAAAGAGAATGTAAAACATCTTCCAGCCGTTCTTTCTTTTTGCTTTTATTTATAGAATCATAGATATCCCTGAAAAGATAAATATCGGCTTTTAATTGCTCCTTCTTCGCTCTATCGCTTACCACTTCTCTAAACAGACTCACGGTCTCATCATGCGCTCCTATTTCATGGTAATATCGCATCAAACTTGGATAGAATCCGTTCCTGCTGGCGAATTCTATTGCTGCGTCCCTATCAATACGTAAATACAATCTGAACCTGCGTTCATCCCCCAGGGACATATCTGTTTCGATCAACCGCTTCGCTTTTTCCACAAGCCCGCTGTTTATCAGGAACTCAACATAAGAGTGTCCTTCCAGAAATTCATTGACGCGGCTGTCAAAATCCTTTAACTTAGCCGCATTCTCTACTGCAGCCATCCTGTTGAGAAATGGACGGGTAGCGTGCGGCTAGGTATTTTGCAGTCTTCCCATACTGCAGCCATCCTGTTGAGAAATGGACCAAGCATGTCATAATCATCCATCTCCGCTAACCTGTCCAGCTTATCAAAATCTTTATCCTCCAAATCTTTTTTCGCAAAAGCATCGCATAAATTCTCAAAGATCGGGTCTCCAAAGTAGCTGTCTGAGTAATCGTCGTAAAAATACCCGTAATCCTCGCAATTTTTTATTAAAAACTCCAGCACATAAAAAATCTGTTCTTTAGTCAGTGCATCTTCATTGGCTTTTATGAACTTAGAAAAAACATCCACGAACTCAGAATCGGCATACTCATGTTCTATGCTCTTCAGTCTTGATTTTATTTCTTTATCAAGTGATACAACCCGTTTCTCACTTATTTGTTCTCCGGCTGCAGGATAAACACCCAAATACAACAGGTTTGCAGGGTTCATGTCTATCAATTTCTCTATGACTTCCACCAGTTCCTCTCTGCCCATACCTTCCAGCCGTTCCATGATTTCATCCCCATCTACGTATTCTCCGTTGAAATACTGGAGCAGAAGTGCAACACCGTGTTTGCAGTTCCTTCCATACGGGCACGAACACTTACTTTCTAAACTATCCAGATCGACCTCTGTCCTGTATCTGTCAGTCCCTACTATATCTCCAAACATCTTTTCCTTTAGCTTTATTGCATTTGAAACTCTTCCTTCGTTAAAATAATCAAACCCTCGTTCAAAAACGGTTTCGCTATAAACCTGTCTTATTTGCTCCTCATTCATATCCCGCTCTCACTTTTAAATTATCTCTCTTTTAACTAAATCTTCTCCCTGATGGGCTTCTCTATCCAGCATACAGCCGGATTTCCTGTGAGACTTAATCTCTGCGCCCTGTGTTTTCCTGTTCTGTGGATGAGGATAGGCTTTGAGACTACTCTGGCTTCGCATATTATGCGCTCTCCTATAATAGAATCACCAACTTCTTCACCTTTCATGCTTCCTCTACCCTGCCTTCCCCGAACAGTTCGCCCACAATTCTGAAGACCTGTTCCAGCGGCAGCCTTAATGCCTCTGCGATGTCCGAAGGATAAATGCTCTCCTTGCCTTTTATGTACTCCATGAGTTCTTTTTTTGCATTGTTATCGGAGATTTCTCTAAGTTCCAGGATTTTTGCGCCTTTCAGGCTTACTATCTTATCCTCTATTGCCTCCCTGATCAGTTCGGTTCTTGAACGATAACCAAACTTTTCAACAAGGATATCAAGTTCTCTTAAAATGCCTGCCTCAACTCTTATGGGCGGCAGATACGCTTCCTTTGTTTTTGTGACCAACTGCATATATTATATCGATGTGATGCAAGTATATAAAAGTGCCTCTGCATAGCACTATCATCACTAACTTAAACATTCAGCTTCTCAAGCCGCCTCGCCGCATCCATCAGCGTCTCATCCTTCTTTGAGAACGTGAAGCGAAGCTTGTGCTTCCCCACCTCGCTCTTATAGAAACTGCTCCCTGGCACAGCCGCAACTCCGGCCTCCCTGACCATATGTTTCGCAAAAGCCATATCATCCATGTCCACGCCTTCTGGTATATCCACAAGTATGTAGTACGCTCCCTCAGGCATGCAGCATTTGAACCCTGCATTTAATAAAGCACCATACAGCAGCTTTCTCTTCCCGTCATACATCCGTACAAGCTCCTCATAGTACAAATCCGGGAACCGGAGGGCTGTCACGCACGCATGCTGGAGCGGCGCAGGCGCACCCACGGTGAGGAAATCATGCACCTTCCTGACAGCCGAGGTCAGGCTCTTTTCAGCAAGCGCGTACCCTATCCTCCATCCCGTAACGCTGTACGTTTTTGAGAAACCGCTTATTGTTATCGTCCTGTCCCTCATCTCATCCAGTGACCCGATGCTGATGTGCTTTTTATTGTCGTACAGTATATACTCATAGATCTCATCCGTCACCGCGATAACATCGTGGTCTGCGCACAGGTCTGCGATCAACTTCAACTCATCCTTCGTGAAAACCTTTCCGGACGGGTTGTTCGGGGTGTTCAGGATAAGCACGCGTGTCTTTTTATTAAAGGCGCAGGTGAGGGCATCTTCATCGACGCGATTATCCTCGCCCAGAGGCACGAACCTGGGAACTGCGCCTGAAACAGCCGAATCAGGACCGTAGTTCTCATAGAAGGGCTCGAATATTACGGCCTCATCGCCCTCGTTTATCAGGGCAAGCATAGAAGCCATCATGGCTTCGGTAGAGCCGCATGTTACTGTGATCTCGCTCTCAGGGTCAGCATCTATATGATTGTACTCTCTGGCTTTTCTTGAGATCTCTTCCCTGAGGTCTTTTGCGCCCCATGTGATGGAATACTGGTTATAGTCCTCCATGATGGCAGAGACTGCTGCGCGCTTTAGCTCCAGAGGTGCAGGGAAATCCGGGAACCCCTGCGCCAGGTTGATCGCGCCGTGTTTCAGTGAGAGCCGCGTCATGTCGCGGATGACCGATTCGACAAAGTATCCTACCCTGCGGGATAACATATGCCCCTGAAATGCCAGCATGTATATTAAACCCTGGCTCTGCCTGATTTACGCACTATCTGGCAGATGAGGCATTTCTGACATTGATATATTCATATTCTGTCCTGTACCCTGCCCTGTTCAGAGTACTTGAGATAAGGGAGATCATATAATCTCCGTCCTCGGGGAAAACCACTTCCGCTTCATACGTGCCGTTGCCCGCGTGTCTTGCTGGGTACCGTTCAGTCCATATCCCTTTACCTGTTGCAGGCTTGATAGCGATATATGTCAGATCGGTGATGTTCTCTACAGGCGCTCCTGTTCTCCCGTCTGTTATCAGATATCGTACGGTTGAGATGTCCCCTTTAACGAAGGTCTTATTTTTGAAGAGCGGAGTTATTTCCATTTGTCCCGCTGCTGCATCCGGCAGTACTTCTATCCTGAAAGTTGCGTTTATTTCAGCGGTACTGAACTCAAGGGCGTAAAGCCCTTCCCTTTCCAGCACGACATATTGCCGGTATACACCCGGGCTTGTTTCGTGAATTTTATTTTCGACCACAGCTACCGAATCAGAGCCGTACTCCACCGTTGCCGAGCTCATTGCCATGGGCTGCCCGCTCATCTCATGCATAAAATACACTCTGCCGTCCCTGGGACTTGCAATCACAGCCTCATCGCCGTAAGAGGTCACCTGCAGGCTGCGCGGTGTTACGTTCAGGGGCGGCTGAGTCCCGACTATCTCATTGTTGGATATGTCCGGATCTTCTGTGTTTATGTAGGTCACGTCGTTGCTGTAAGCGTTGCGTACGAGCGCATACTCTCCCATAAACTCCACTGCACCGGGTACTTCGCCCGTTTTTACTACCTTGATCATTTTTCCGGCATCGGCGTCGATTACGTATGCTGAATTTTCATACTTATTAAGAACGACTCCCCTCCTTCCGTCCTGTGAAAACCTGACCGTCTCTATTCCCGCGCTCAATGGTATGAGTCTCTTTACGCTGTTCGTTTGTGCGTCTATTACCGTAAGAGTTCCTTCCTGGCTGTTCGCCACGTAGATCTCTTTGCTTGAGCTTGAGTAATCGATCCCATAGGGCATTCTCTGGACTTTTATGTCTTTGACCTTTGTGAGATCTTCCAGGCGGATAACTGAGACCGTATTGTACTGTGTGTTCGTAATGTAGGCGTGATCAGGTGAGAATGCTACCTGGTGGTATCCCTTTCCGGTCCATACTGTTCCTGCCGGCGCGTTGTTCACAGTATCGATTATGCTAAAGCTGCCATCGCTGCTGACCCAGAGGTACCTGCTGCCGGGCTGAAGGAACATCAGATCCGGATTGCTGCCCGCATCGATGTATTTGACTACTTCGCGGTTGATGGTGTTCACAACCACTACCAGGTCGTCGTCGGGCAGGGTCACGTAGATGTGGTCTCCGTACCTGTCTGCTGTAATGTCCCCTGTCCTGCTCCCTGTGTTCTTAAGCATGATGACCTTTGATGTCATTGTTCCCATGTTTTTTATCGCATTAGACCTGGGATCGTAACTGCCGAAGGTATCCAGTACCTCTACCGTTCCCCGCCCGCTGTTGAGTACAAAGAGCTGTACCTTCGCCATATTGAGTTTGCGTGTCAGGTGGTGACCATCGAAATGTTCGTGTTCCCTCGCATAATCGTGTTCGCCAGCCGTATAGAAACTTACCTCAGGCTCAAGCCCGGTTATCGGCTGCCCTGTCTTATTGTTCGTAAGCCTGAAAGTGAGCAGCGTTTCTTTGCCTGCCACAAGGCGGTTCTCTCCGCTGCTGCTCCCCCTGCTACTTTCATTCTCAACATGTGTTGAGAACTCGATTGCTATGCTGTCCTGCAGTACCTCTGTAGAACTGGTAAATAATGCTGCAAAGATGACAGCCAGGATGCCGACTGAAATGGCGACAGTAAACTTCATTTTCGTCCCCTTTTCAAAAGCATAAAGAGGACAAAGAGGGCTGCTGCTGCTATTGCAATACCAAATCCAGGCGTCTCTTTTGGAGCGGCTGGTGATGCTGCCGGCTTTGGTGCTGTTTCTGTTACTTGAACTGGCAGCACTTCTGTCCGTACCGCCGTATCTTTCAAACCGGTTATTGCAAAAGACGACAGGCTGCCTGTCCTGGATTCGAAGTAAGTAAGTGTATCATCCTTTGTTTTCATTTCGGTACCAAGCTCCATCCATTTGCTGCCATCCCACCTGAGCATCCTGATATCCTCGCCTGTTAGGCCGTTACTGGCAAGCCAGGAATTCTCGATCTTGAACCTGATCAGTGCTTCCTTGATCCTCTTTGTTCCCGCCCAGATATTCAGGTTCTTATAGACCATACCCGGCGGCGGGATTGATACAAGTTTTGACGTGCCCTTAAGAACCTCGACCCGCAGGACCATGTCGTTCTCATTCTCCATGCCTGTAACGACTACCTGATATATACCGTGCTCAGGCTCGTTGAAATCGTATGTAACCGGTTTGTTAGATAGTATAGGCTTCCCGCGTCTTTCTGCTTTTTCTATATTTTCATAAGGTTCCGAAGATGTCACTCCGCCGCCTCCCACTCCGCCTGAACCGCCTGGTGCTGATGCTTGTATCGATTGTGCAGTTACGGTCACCGTTGCGGTCCCGCTGATAACTCCGCCTGTTGCAGTTATGGTTGTTATCCCCGCCGCCTTTGCCGTGAACAAGCCACTGGCGTCTATAGTACCCACTGCAGTGTCGCTGCTGCTCCATTCAACTGCTGTAGAGATGGGGTCGCCGACCTGATCGTTAGTTGATGCTACAAAGGTCTGAGTACTGCCTACTGCGAGTGTTGCTTGTGGAGGTGAAACAATTATAGCTGTCAGCACACGTGCTGGTGCCTTGGTAATGGGCTGTTCTGTAGTCACTGTTTTCAGCGATTCCGCTCTTAATGTCAGGTTCTGGATGCTCGCGTTCGCTCCAGTGTCATGAACCCTGAGCAGTCCCCACTGTCCCCCTTTTAGCATTACACCTTCCACATGGTTTCTGGTGTTGTACATGTAGTCCCCGGGCTGCTGCCGCTCTCCGCCAGCTCCGCCCAGCAGGTAAAAGTTGAAGGATTTGCCTACTCCAATGCTTCCTTCACTGTTCACGATGTTCGTGCCCGGATCGTTGAATTCATGCTGCCAGCTATGTCCATCTACCCCTATAGCCTGGACTTTCGCCAGGTCGGCTGGCTTCAATACCCTCACCACTGCCGGGTCTCCCACGAAAGCCTCAAATACGGGCGTGGCAGGGTCGCCGAAAACCGTTCCATTGATATCTGCTGTGGAGCTGAAGACCTTGAAGGTATCCGGGTTAAAGACTTCCTCGCTTGGATGACCCGCATGGGCAAACAGCGGGTTGAAAGGCACTCTGTATTCAAGCCTCTCGCTCCTGTAGTTTATGCCGCTGTCTCCAGAACTCTCCACATCTTCGCAGAGCAGGCTTTCTGGCGAACATGGCGGATGCTCCCCTTCTCCGATAACTATGGGTCCTTCTGCGTCTGGAATCAGGGTATTGTCCTTTCTCAGGTTGAGTCCGTTTGCAAAGACGGGCACATACTCCCTGAATTGTTCGCCTGTTGTGGTATTCTGTATAACGGCACTCGTTCCGCTTCTGATCTCCTTAGTTAAGTCTTTTGGATCAAGGTATTTCGATCCGCTGGGCTCTATGATAAGGGCTGCGAACAAGCCGTGGTGCCTGTGGCTCCTCTGGTCTCCGTAGTCGTCAAGCAGCGTGGCTCCAAGCTCCTTATCTGCGTACCACAGGTAGGTGATGTTCTCACCTGGCGCAATGGTCTGGTCCGGCATGTAGCCCACGGTTGCGCCGTCACCCACGCTTGCCACGGTTTTGAGAAGATGCGGGTGCAGGCTCACCCTGTTTGATATGGGCCACTTTGTTAATACGAATTTCGGAGCCAAAGGCAGTCCTGTCACTATAGCAGCCATCTGGGAATCCCCGAAGTGCTGCATGGTATTGGGGTCAAGCGATGTCGGCGACGAATTCCCGTCCGGGAACAGCACGTTCATGTTCTCAGCAAGTACCGCCAGGTCAGGCAGGTGGTTCTCAAGTTTGACCTCGATGCAGTCCCCGGCATTGGCACGTATCACGAGCGGCTCAGGGAGCTTCGTTCCGTTCCTGACCGATGCTTCATCCTCTGCCAGGACGTACATCAGGGCAAAGGGATCGCTCACATTGAACCTGCTGTTGTACACAGTGAAGTTCTGAATAGCCACAATATCAAAATGCCTCGAAGGTGCTCCGCCCGGGCACGGGCTGTTCGCCATCGTGAGTTCAGGCGTGACCCGCGGGACAGGGGATGCATTATTAACTACCTGCGGAAGCAGTCCGAGTCCTGAACTATTGAAGGGTTCAGGTCTTCCCGGCAGTACTGCCAGGTCTGGTTTTTCACCGTTCTCCACCCTGAATATGCCCCACATCCCGTTCCAGAGTTCCTGCATGGACGTGGCGCCAAACAGGTAGTCGCCTGGCAATCCTGCTGCAACTGCATTGTCCTCTTTGAGAGACTGGTTGTTCAACCTGGTGTTCCCTATCAACTCGTAGTTGAACCACTCGCCGATGTTAGACGCCTGGTTGTCTGTGGGGAAGGTGTTTGGATCGCTTGCCTGATGCAGCCATCTGTTGCCGTGTATCTCAAAGACATGGTGTTCCTCATGCGCCCCGTCCATGAGGCGTATCACCACCGGGTCTCCCGCGTATGCCCTGAAAACCTCGGTCTCAGGGTCGCCGTGGATGACCGAGCTATACACATAGGCTGGCTCCTTCATCGCAGCATTGGGGTCTGAGAGGTTGAGCCTTGCCTGGAATGGCTCAACACGATAGTTCAGCGTGGTGGTGCCCTGGTCTGCTAAATAGTCATTAATATCAAAAGCCGGGCTGTACGGTCTTGTCCTGAAAGCAGGATTGAAAGGAGCAGTGCTGCTGGGGTCTGTTTTGAGTGTATCAAAGGCTGCCTTGAGCGCCGCCTGGTCTGCCACGAATGAGGGCGTGAAGTCGCTGTAATGTACAGCGAATTCCCTGAAGGCGCTCACATTGCCGCCGCTTATCCCGCCTATGGTATCAGAAGTCACTGGATTTACTACGATATTTGCTGCCACTCCTACACCTTTCATCTGCTCAATGGAGTATTTCTTACTTGTGAGTTCATAGGTTGGGTTAGCGGTAGTAGGACCGAGCGTGGTTCCGTTGGGCTTGAAGTAGCTGGAATCTGTTGGCTCGATGATGAATGCCGCATACAGACCATTCTGCTGATGAGAGGTGGGGAACTGGTGGTCGTGGTTGAATACCGTTCTTGCATTGATATCTACTAAGATCCTGTAACCCACCGTCTCCCCGATCCTTGCGCTGATGTCATAGTTCCAGTTCACTGAGGTGCCGTCGCTGCCGAGCTGGTCAAACCTTATTATGTGAATGTGGTTTGAGATTTCAGGCGTGTTCGTGGCGCTGTGGGTTATATTGTCATTTACTCCAAGTGTAGGCGTCTCATCGTCCGGCTGCAAAGCATTTGTGGCATGGTACTCCACGCAGTCCCCCACGTTGGCCCTCCAGGAGTACGGCTTAAGCAGGCTCGGGTCGCGTTTTACCGCCTCCACCTCTTCCCTTTCAACATAGGCTCTCTGGTCAGGGATGAAGAATCCGCCTTTGGCATTCTGGATGAAGGGCACCTGTATTGCGACAGGCTCGTATATCCTGTCGGGCTTTCTGTTCGCTCCGAACTCACCGTTGGGACCTTTGCATGGATCTACCAGCATTACGCCGGGTCTTAAGCCATCATATGAGGCGTTGATCTCAAGTTGCGTGGGCATGGCTCTGTCCTTTATGGGCTGGGAAGTTATCGGGTCTATGATGAACTTGGGGGGCTGAAGCGCCTTCAGTCCGAACTTGCCTGCCACGAAGTTGGGATAGCCAGGTTGATCTTTATCAGGAGCCATGGCAGTCCTGTTGGGCATGCCCCTCGGGGCAGGCGCCCTGTTATCCACCGGGCCCGGAACCCTTGTGTCAAAGAGAGCCATCCTGGCAGGCAGAGGTACAAGGACCGCTTCCTGCGTTCCATCGGGATATAAGAGCGGTGTGCCGTCCGGCATGTTGGAATTGATATTCATAGTATCGGTGAAGTTTATTCTAAGCTTATCAAAAACCCTTACAGCGCCCCATATGCCTCCTGCAAAGTGCGGATAGAGATGGCAGTGGAATATAGAATCGCCCGCCGTCCCTGCCTGGGAACCTGCCCCTTGCTCAAGCACTATCTTGAAGACCTCGCCTGCGCCTACGCCCTGCACATCAAGCCTGTTGCTCAACTGTATGGGGTTATCGGGTACAGGCATAAGGTTGATATCCGCCTGGTCCGGGTCGTGGAACCATCTATGCGTGTGCTGGTGGAAAGTATGAGAATCATGTGAATCCGCATTACCTACATACAGGATGATGGGATCGCCCCAGTATGCCCTGGGAAGCGCTGTTGCAGGGTCGCCGAAAGGCCATGACTGCAGGTGGGATTCCTCTCCCACGCACGGATAGAATGTATAATTGATATCGCCCTGCCTTGCATTATCAGAGGGGAAAGTTCCACCGTTACAAAAGTCATCGCTCGGTCCGAATTTCCTGCCGCTGGGCAGGATAACGGTCATGTTAGAGGAGTTAACAATGATGGGCTGCAAATCCGGTATTGTGATATTAACAAAAGGAGGGGTTACGTTTACTGTGATCCCTTCATGGGTTGTTACGCTCATGGGTTTGGAGCCGTCTACAAGTCCGACGCCGGGGACGGGTATAAGCCCTCTGTGCCTTTCCCATGCACCCTCCCTGTTCCGCAGGGGCTCTGACCTGTAGTTTATCAGGAAAGTGTCGTCGCTCAGCCCCGTCGCGGGGAAGAACTCTTCGCCGAACGCTGCTATCGTGCCGTCCTCGTTCCAGGCTATCGGCGCCACCCTGCCTTCAAACTCGTCGTGCATTATGATGGCATAGTCCCTGAAATCGTTCCCGCTGACGTTCTCCCATAGCAGAGTGCCTTTAGGAAGCGGTGATCCGGGCTGCTGGTGGATGCTTGCAAATATGCTTGCGCCAACCCCAAGATAGACGGGCTTGCCTGTTAACGGGTCAGGTTCGGCTTCAGGTATCAAATCGGACAGGTTATAACCGATCTGTGGGTTTGCCTTCAGGAAGTGCCTTCCGGTCACCGAATCAAACCATGTGGAGCCTTCAGGTTCAACGATGACCATGCCGAAGAGCCCTTTAGTTATGGTATCCTGCGGGAACTGTACGTTCGAGTTGTCGCGGAACATGAACCCTCCAGTCCTGCTGGCATACCATCGGTATGTCCTTGAAGCACCCTGTGCCACCGTTGTATCCAGGTTGTTACCTACGAAGCCGCCATAAGATGTTCCAGGATCGAAGGGCAGACCCATTATCAGCATGCCCACATTCCTCTGGAATGGGAGCAGACCTATTGGCAGGAGTGTGGCAGGATCGGTCGGTGAGTCGATGGTCGTATTGAGGTCAACTGCCGGATCGATGGTTCCATTGATAGTATCGAGAAGGTTGGTCAGGCTTATTTCGATGCAGTCCCCCACATTAGCCCTGAGCACAAGGGGCTGTATCTTCTTGGGAAGGCTCTCGTCAGTGGAATCGTAGAGCCTGAAATCGGGATCCCTGATGTGTGCTACGTTCGGGATCGCCTGCGGGTTATTCAGGACATACATCATGCCCTGGGGGTTGATGTCCCCCCAGCCGTTTATGGGTATGGCGATGTCGATGGCTGCAACGTCATAATGTACCGTTCTCTTCGCATCCCTGCATACATCCACAGCGCCCTCTGCGGGAGCCGCGATTGTACCGGCAAGTGCCGATGCAACGATAATTTCAAATAATAAAAATCTTATAAATCCACTTAGTTTTACCGATGATCCAAGTGCAGGTTTTTCTTCCACTCCTATCCGTTTTTCTATCATAGTACTCCACGTTTTTTAATTTTTCAAATGGTTTAATACATGTCTTTTTCGCTCATTTACAGCTCTCGCTACCCATAGTGTATGTTCACGCACTCCTTTTTATCAGTGAAGTTATGCTTATGTTAAAAATTTTACTAAACATATTCATATTTATACGAAGAAATATATATAGTTTCTGCACGGTCATAGTTTTAAAAAGTTTAAAGTAGTTAAACAGATAGCCACTCATGTTAACCATAACAACCTCCCTTGCATTGAACTGTTTTTCGGAAGTCTTAACTTCTTTTTCTGTGTATACATCTATCCCATCTCCTTTTTAAACTTATTTTTATTTTTTAGATAGATGCCCCCTCTTCATTTACTCACGGATTCGATGAAGGACTATTGTTCTTATTTGTACGAACGAATATATATACTGTAACGACTATTTCCAAAAATTGGCAATGAGTATTATTATGACGTCAGATTCATGCTTTTATTTCGTTTTTCCGTCCAAATATATAAAATCAAAAGGACGGCACGGGAAAAAAAATCGAAAGAAGGATGAGCAGTCATCTTCTCGTCCTTCTAAATGCATAGAGCGCTGAAAGCGCTGCCGCTGCCATTGCCAGTTCGAATCCGGGCAAGCCGCCTTTAGGCCTGGCTGCGGGCGTCTGTGTCGGCTCCGGCACTGCCAGGACAGGCGGCTCACCTGCGGCAGGACCTCCGGCAGCTTTCATCCCGACCATCGCGAACGGCGAGAAGGCGTTCGTCTCTGCCTCGAAGAATTTGTTTGTGGCATCTTCTCCCTTCTTTTCGGTTTCAAGCTCTTTCCAGGCGCTTCCGTCCCATCTGAGCATCTTCATTTCATCATCTTCAAGGTCGTTGGCAGAAAGCCATGATTTTTCAACCCTGATCACGATCTTGGCTTCTTTTATGTTCTTTGGAACAGAGAAGCCCGATGTGCCCACCCAGACGTTCACGTTCCTGTACACGGTTCCCGGCGGAGCCTCTCTTACAAGCGTTGACGTGCCTTTCAGAACCTCGACCGCTGTATTGATGAACCCTGCATTGATATTGCCCGTGATGTTCACGAACCTGACGGGGTTGCGCTCATGCTTGAACCTGTACGAGGTCATGATATCTTTGAATATCATCTCGTCGTAATTCTCTTTCAGTTCGATATTCGAGAAGTTCTCGCCAGAAGCACCGCCTCCGCCACCCCCGCCGCCTCCACCGCCTCCCCCTCCTCCGTTACCAGAGGGTGCTGGAACAGGCTGCAGCGCAAAGTTCTGGGTGACTGTTGCTCCAAGGTTTACATTAACACTGGCTGTGCTGGTAATAAACCCGGGCGCGCTGGCTGTAACCGTCTGGATGCCCGGTGCGATATCCAGTATGCTGTAGCTGCCTGCAGCATCGGTCGTTGCTGTAATACCGCCTGCTGTTAATGTCGCGCCTGCTACTGGAGCTCCTGTATTGGCATTGGTCACAGTGCCTGTTACGACGGTTGGAGCAAGCTGCAGAGCAAAGTTCTGGATAACTGGCTGTCCGGGTATTACATTAACACTGGCTGTGCTGGTAATAAACCCGGGCGCTCTGGCTGTAACCGTCTGGATGCCCGGTGCGATATCCAGTATGATGTAGTTACCCGCAGCATCGGTCGTTGCTGTAATACCGCCTGCTGTCAATGTCGCGCCTGCTATTGGAGCCCCTGTATTGACATTGGTCACAGTGCCTGTTATGATGGTATGAGCAAGTACCTGTATGCGGTCATTGTTCCTATCAGCAACGTATATCTTACCCAGGCTGTCCAGAGCTATGCCGCGTGGTAAATTAAACTGACCTGCGGCAATGCCGAAAGTGCCGAATGTTTGCTGTAAGATGCCTGTTGAATTGAATATCTGGATACGATCATTTAAGCTGTCAGCAACATGGATGTTCCCTGCACCGTCTAATGCCACGCCGCCAGGGAAACTGAACTGACCTGCAGCACTGCCGAAAGTCCCGAATACGCGCATGAAGACGCCTGCTGAATTGAATATCTGTATGCGGTCATTGCCTGCATCGGCAACATAGATGTTCCCTGCGCTGTCTACTGCTACGTCGTCTGGCAATTCAAACTGACCCCGGGCATTGCCAAAAGTGCCGAATGCGAGAATAAAACCGCCTGTTGGATTGAATACCTGTATGCGGTCATTACCTGTATCAGCAACATAGATTTTCCCTGCGCTGTCCACTGCTACGTCGTTTGGCAAATCAAACTGACCTGCGGCACTGCCGAAAGTCCCGAATGTGCTCACGAAGCCGCCTGTTGAATTGAATATCTGTATGCGGTCATTTCCTGCATCAGCAACATAGATGTTCCCTGCGCTGTCCACTGCTATGTCATTTGGCAGATCAAACTGACCTGCAGCATTGCCCGCAGTACCATTGCCTATCTGAAATAAGAAAACTGGCGCTGCAGTTGCTACAGAAACCATCACCGCAAATAATGCTATCAGAGATGCTGCTGCTGTTCTTATTCCTTTGTCGTTGTTATTTATCATTTTGATCACCCCTGAACCCCTACACCACCGCCTCCACCACCACCGCTGCCTCCGCCACCGGGCAGAGCGGAGGCAATGTTAATACCTCTGAAATCCCGTCCGATCACAACAGCGCCGTTTATGATCACATTTCTTCTCGGCGGGAAAGAGGCAAGAGAAGGTGTAACCGTATAGGTGCCATTAGCCAGTCCTGTAAAGCTGTAGTTACCCGAGGCGTCCGTCAGCACTGTGATGTTTACGGCCCCGGTCAGTGTCATTGTGATTCCTGCGAGCGGCGCGCCTGACCTGTCAGTCACGCTGCCCGATATCGCGAAAGGTTCGCCAGCTCCCCTCTCGATATCCTCTATGTCAATAGGGATCCGGGCTGTCATCACCACGTCATCGCCCCGAGTATCCAGGAATTCGACCATGGCAAAGGAGCTGATGGGGGTTGTCTCCCTGATCAGCGCATTAATGCGCCGTGCCACGCTGAACTCAAGAGGCGTATTTGCAGGAAGCAGAAATGCTTTGTTGTACTTTGCAAAAGGCGGTATTCCCAGGGAGCGTCCGTCCCAGGAGATGATTACCATATCCACGGGAAGGGTGAGTCTGACCTTAGCGTACGCCGCATCGAGGGCTCGTATCAGGATGGTCTGGTTCACCTTTGCTTTAATCGAGACCTGCGTCCCGAAAACACCGCTGTTCAGCGCAGGAGGAATTAACCCATCAGGCAGTCCGCCACCTCTGGGAGGCGCACCTGCAGGGTCGATGGTTCCGATACCTCCCACCGGGGCTGGCACTGGAACGCCTGTCACAAAGAAGTAATCGGGGTGGAAGTCGTTGAAGGCAAAGAAACCGTTCACACCGAGGTGCTCATGAAATTCATCATTGACGCCGGGCTGGTCGCCGTGTCTCGGGAATGTGGCAAACGGGTCAGAAGCTAAGTCGCTCCACGTCGAGTCACGTTCATCAAACACCCAGAAAGCTTCCCTGTCAAAAGGGACGCACATGGCATGGGGGTCAGTGGCAAATTTGAGTCGTGGGTCGCCAGTCCACGGGTCCGGAGCATAAATTGGATTCGAGTTGAACCCTGGGAACTTTGCAGAAAAATCCGCAATAGTCCCATCGGGAAGCAGGACGGAAGCTACGTTTGCCGCAATCCTGCGCAGCCCATCCCTGCCTGCGCCGATCGGGATGCTGTTCAAAGTGCCATCCGGGTTCAGAGAAGCAAAATAAGCGTCGGGCGTTTCAATTAGTAACAGCCCGAAGAGTCCGAACTCAAAGTGCTGAACGGTGTTGCGGTGGCAGTGGTAGAAATAGTGTCCGATGAAGTTTGCCTGCCACTGGTACTTATAATTCCCGATCTCCATCGAGCAGTGCCCCACTCCATCGTTGATGGGCGTGGGCTCGATGCCGTGCCAGTGGATGGTGTGCGGCGGCTGCCTTGTCCCGGTTTCGCCATGGAAGACTGCCCCCCGCGGCACCCTGATGGTGGCAGCTGGATAGTTTCCAGCAGCAGCGGTGGGATTGTCATTATCCCCGAAGACAAAGAAATTCAAATTCCTCAAACCATCCCATGTGGGGATTATGAGGTCACGGAGCAGGGTTCGCTGCACCGTATGGGGGACACTGGTAATCTGCAAATCTGCCGCAGCCATAACTTCAGGGACGGGATTGGCTCTGACTCCAGCTGGGAGATTATTCAGGTCCAGGTGATCGGGCGTGGGCGGGCTTCGATTAGGCGGGTCGAACATCTTGACCCATTCATTTTCTACGCCGACAACCGACCTGCGGGAGATATTTAAAGCTGGATTTGTAAATGACATTTTATCACTCCTCCGGCCCTGCCGCAGGCTCTAACAATTTCGTGCGATCCGGACCAAAAACATCCGGTTCGTTCGGGAAGGTTATGACCCCGCCGGGCGTGGCACGGTCTCCGGTGAAATTCATCCCTGAGATCAGCCCGAGGTTATAGTTGCCTCCCTGGGAAGTCTGGCTTGGCTCGGAATGGTCGTGCATGGGATAGCACAGGGGCGAAAGCTGTACATCGATAGGGATGACTTCAGCACTGTTTCCTACCTGTGGCATATGCATGTCCAATTCTTGAATCGGCGGCCAGGTAGTCACCCCAGCGGGTGTTGGTCCTCCTCCAGTGCCGAAACCGGGTATGGGCGTGGATTCCACAGGCAGCGGTCTATCTGCCCCGCTAGGAATGTCTATGTTCCCGATTCCCCTGAGATTCGGGACATCCGGCGGTCTCATGTAAGGATTAAGCCATTCCCAGATGTCCATGGGATTTGCGGTAAAGGTATCCACCCAGATAGGATTGATCGCCACTCCGTCGAGATTGGTGGGCACTCTGTAGAGTTCGGTCCCTTTGACGCCAATCACAAACACATGGTTGGCGTGGATATGCAGTGAATGGGACATCAGTCCGGCGTTCAAAACCCGTATTACGCAGGGTTCACCCACCCGGAGGTTCGGACAGATGAAGGGATTATTATGTGAGAAATGCCCTGACTGCCCGTTGATGGTAAAGTACTGGGGGGTGCGGCTACCGTTAACGGTAACGTCGGCGTTAACGGAATTGAAGGGATCTCTCAGAAAGGCGTTCACGAACGTAGTCGAATCGAAGATTTCGCCAGCCGGCAGACTTCCAACCTGTTCAAACAGATTTGGGCTTGCCTGGTGCACGAGCCAGATATACTGCCGGAAAGGCGGAGCAAAACTCTCCTGATTGGTATCACCATCTTCCCAGGCGAGACCCGGCCACTGCGGCGCGCTGCCAAGGTCGTCGAAGAGTTCCTGGACCTCTTGCGTCGGAGAGTCATAGGGGGTAAATTTATGCCCTGCAGCCGGCGCTGCCGGCATGACGATGAAGGCGCCGTGAAGCCCCATCACTCTGTTCACGGGAGGGTTGAGGTTGTCGTGGTACAGGAAAGTGCCCGATTTTGCAGCCGTAAACGATAATTCCTTGGTTTGACCCGGAGCTATCGGACCGCTGTCAAAAATACCCGGGATGGAAAACGCGTGGGGTTCATCCAGAGCGTTGGTTATACTGATATTGACAGTATCCCCTTTAGTGGTAAAAATATTGGGTCCGGGAACTTCGGCAGATATATCTACATCATCCGCGCTCATTTTGTAAACCCAGAAGTAGCACTTGGCAGGGTTTCCGGGGTTATCGGTCACCATATCCTTGAGCGCGTCGGTAATGGTGACGTTCAGCGTCTGGACCGCGGCAAGGGCTTCATTTACCAGAAATCCGGGAATCCGGCTTCCCATGACCACAGTCGCCACCCCTCCGATGCTGTATTTAAGAAAATCTCGTCTGTTCATTACGATTTTCATAGTTATCTCCTTTCTTTTTTCACTGATAATTATTTTATATTCAACATCGATACTTTGGGTACTGTGCCGGTTCCTAGCCCACATCTCCGATTCCTAACCTAGCGTATTTTATGAACTTACTTCTGTTCGTTACGATCTTCATATCCACTCCATTTTCTATAATACGCAAAACTTTACAAATTCTTTTATCTTTTCAGCCGTCTTTTTTTCATATTCTATAGCTTCTGCTATCCGTACTGATCTCACTCCTTTTTAGATTCTTATGCGGAAATTAAAAATAAACTATTTCCAACCTATCTACGTTTATTCATATTTGTACGAATGGATATATAGTATAACACCCACTTCCAAAAATTGGAAATGAGCATTATGAGCCTTATTAGAGCGTGTCTGAATATTCATTCTGGACAGGATAACAGGGGATGAACAGGATTAATTTCCATCCTGTAAATCCTGTAAATCCTGTCTAAAAGTGTGTCTGAATACTCATTCATAACCAATCATGTGGATAGAATCGGTGTAAAAACCAAATGTATATCAGATTTTCAGACAGGCTCTTAGAAGTTATACGCTCATGCCTGATACCTGTGCAGGTGTTCCATCAAGACAATCCGGCAATCCGGCAATGCCTTAACATCGCTATAAAATCTCATAACCAGCTTCGCTACAGTGTTTTCTTCATTCATGGCAAATGTTCTTACCTGCTTGCCGAGCCTTTTCTCTATCACCATCTTGTTTTCCACAAGCGGCTCTATTACCCTTGCCACGCTTGAATGGGAAAGTCCGGTCTCCCTGGCAATTCCTGATAAGCAGGTAAACTCGCCTTTATGCTCTATCAGGTTCTCTAATACAACCGTCTGGGCAGTCCTCCCAAATATCTTTTCAAGCATCTTCTTTTGCCCCGCAATTATAACAGAAGATGTAATAATCGGAATGGTCCTCCCCTTTTCCGGATATTAACAAAGAACCACATAAAGGACATTCTACCTGTAAATGCAGTTGATTCTGATGGTGCTTATTCCAGTACGAAAAGCCATTGCGGTTTTTATTTAATAGATCTCTCAATGCTATTCTTACAGTACGGTGGCAGGTATCGCCAAAATCTTTCATACCGGCTATCTCCGCCTGTTGTCTCCCCGCTCATAAAAATCAAGGATGTAAAGATATTTCCCTGGGTTTCTCTAAAAACGTTCTTCCCTTATCTGTTATTACGTATTTCTTCTCTCTCCTTTCCAGCAGCCCGTTCTTTTTTAAGAGATCCAGGTACTTACCTGTAAGATTAAAATTCAGATTCGTTTTATATACGATTCGTGTTTTGTTCTGTTGTTCTTTGCATACGTTCAGAATGTCTGTAATTATGTCTATTCTGCCTCGATTCATGCTTATTTCCTCCCGGTAGAATCTGGCTGCCAGTTCACCCCAAGGACTTCAAATCCGTTTAACAGAGTGTAGATTAGCTCAATCTGCGCCCCGCTGAATCTGTTACGGAGCAGCTTTACCCTGTCCTTTCTGGATTTAAGTATTGTCATACTCAAAAGGCAAGGAATACCCTAAATACTTCGTTTATATTCCTATCGAGGTAGCACGGGACAGTGCGTTTCCTTTTCAAGAAGGCGAGGAGGTGGAGGTCATAGTTGATATGGAGAATAAGCGGTTAATAGTTGAGAAAAGTAAGGACTCTGCCAAACCTAAGGAGGTTAAAGATGCTGAGACTGAGAATAATAGTCAAGAGACACCCTGATGAGTATATAGCGTATCCTGTTGGCTTAAAAGGAGTTGTGGTCTCTGTTCCATCAGAAAGCTTATATCCCAAATACATCACAATATGAATAAAGAACTGCAGCATCCGGTGAAAAACATGTTAGAAGATTATATTCTCAGTGTCGCTCATTTTATCCTGAGCTCTATCCTGCTGTTCATTGCCGTGCGGGCTTATTTAAGGACGAAACTCCTTTCCCTGTTCTACCTGACTCTGGGTTTTGCCATAATTACTTTTGGACATCCGTTGTTTGAAATTTTTTATTATAACGACCCCGAGATCTGGAGGTTCGACGAGATCTTCGACATATTAGGATTAATTGCATTTATTATAGCTGTGAAAAAAAGCTAGTAGACGACCCTTTTCCAGAGCCTGATAAACTTATCGCTGTAGTCATCTTTCGTAAGACTGACCGAAAGCTCGCCGCCTTTAAAATTTATTGTAGCGTCACGGATTACGCAGCGGTAGTATTTCTCCTCGTTGACGGAAAGATTTATGACCGTCTTTACGTGCTGGATCAATCCTGAGCCCTCAAGAAGTTTAAGTTTCCTGTACACAGTTGAAACGGGAATGTTAAGCTCTTCGCTCAATTTGATGGCTGAGTACTCCTTTTTTGAGGTAAGGACAAGTATCTCTCTGGAGCACCTATCTGCCAGGCATTCGATAATCACATTATCGTTATTTGTTTTTGCTGCCATGCCTCAAATCCAAGTATCACTCTTCCTGGTGTTTCTGCTTCGGAATTATTCATACTCCTTTTTATTAGTGATGTTCCTTGCTGTATCATCTCCCTTCATTACATTTACCTCGTTTTTTCTAACCCTTCACGTATCTTATCCCTGGCATGCATACGAATATTCGTGTGAATTAAGATCAACCTACACCTTCGCTTCGATCTTTCCCCTCTTAATCACCCTTATCCACCCTCCGCTCTGAGAGACCACTATACCTACCGCCTTCGTCACCACCGTAATCCCGGCTACCGAGGAATGCCTCGTCCCCAGCCCTTTCGGCAGGTCAACAGTACGGGCATCCGGTGTCAAATATCTACCTGCAGCTTCCATAAGACCATCTCCCCGGACCACAAAAACACCATCAAGCTGCGCCAGTTCTTTGATATTATCTTTCAGGTCCGCAAGTGTGATCATCCTTTCTTCCAGCGGGTGCCCGGCAAACGGGTTAAGAATAAGCTGCCTTGAATTATTCATGACATTTTCGCTATCCCCGATGATAAAACCTGTTCCCACAGGCTTTCCTTCTCTACCTTCCTGTGCTATTTCCACAGCAATATTGAGTGCTGCCATAAAAACCTCTGGTTTAATATCAGAATCCTCCAGCAAAAAAGGCAATTTATCAATTATTGGCTTTAAAAGTTGCTTTTTTTCTGGCTCGTATCTGCCAAGCCGCATCATGTTCTCACGCCTTTTTTTGATTTTTTGAATAATATTCTTATTATAGACGAAAGCACCTGCCACTATGATGAAAAGAACGATAACGGTGAGCGGAAGCCATGAGGATGGGGTTCTTGCAAGGATTATCCTTGGTTCCCCTGCCCTGAAAGAACGAAGACCGCCCCAGATGAGCCCATCGCGAACCTGATCCGGCTGGGGGGTGACCTGCTCGACGGTGTATCCTGATGGATATTGTATTATCAGAGAACTATCTTTTGAAAGATACAGTCCGCCAACGAATGCATCTCCTATATCTATATTCGATTCTATTATCCTTGCGAAATCGGCCCACTTGAACGAATAATGCACAACACCGTATGCCCCTGTCGGGGTGGATTGGACCGCCGCATCTCCTGCGAAATCCCCTAATAGCATGCTCCTCGAAGTTGCAATAGCTGCCTCAGAGGCGGATTCCTGCATCAGTGACTTGAACTCATTAAGGTGAACCGTATTTATCTGTCTTGTATAATTCTCAAATGAATCGAAATCGTCTTCAGTTACAAGGAGCGTCCTGTACTCCACGTTCCAGATGGCAGTGCCGTCCCCTTCGATATCGACTGTGTAAATTATTTTGTATTCCGGCTCGGCGCTGGCTATGGAGACGCATAATAAAAAAAGTACAGCAAGAGCCAATTTCCGCGCCATGAGTTTACCTATCTTTTTCAATAATTGTTTCTTTTGGTATAAAAATTTAAACTACGATATTTACTTCCAGGAATTGAAAAAAGTAAAGAAGTAATCGGGATGGCAAATGCGTTCGGCGCAAGATCGCTCCATGTCGGTTTGCAAACGCAATCTTCTTTTTTAAACTCCGCTTATTATCTTCACATTATCGACATTTCCATCCTCAAGACTACTGCTCACCTTCGCTATAAACCTGAACTTGAAATTCTGCACCATGTATGCGCTGAGGTTGATGTCTCTATTTATCCATTGATTTTCATCCCGTCCTGAAGTGGTCCCACTTGTACCATTTATTGAAGCAACATTTATCCAGCTATTGCCGTTGAAAATATCAAGTTTTATATATTCACCATTGTCCCAGTTGCCCTCGATGAACCAGGAAAATGAAAGCGTAGCATTTTTCCCGCTCAAATTAATCGCGTTCTTTAACGTCAAAGTTGCATCTGTCGCACTGCCATCAACCCCGGCGGAATACCTACCCTGGGTTCTTCTCTGGGACGAGACAAACCAGTCATTTTGCGAATCCTGCGTCCAGTTTACTAAACCATTTTCAAAACTATCATTGAATTCTATCGTCTCTGATACTGTGGGGTTTACAGTAATGCCTACCGTAGCTGTATTGCTATCTATCATTCCATCGTTTACTCTGAATGTAAAGCTGTCTGCCCCGTTGTAATTGGCAGAAGGTGTATAGGTTACACCTGGTGGTGTGCCTGAAATACTTCCATGCGAAGGACCGAAAACAATGGAGTATGTTAATGGATCACCATCCGGGTCGGTTGCGTTCAATGTAATGGCAACTGGTATATTTTCACTTGTGGTCACTGATAGATCATTTGCTACCGGAGGATTATTCTGTGTTGCCGATTCCAGAGCTTTGCGGGCATTCAATCTACCACCAGTTACTGTTTTCCCATTTAAGGAAGGAATTACATCAACTGAATTGAACAGCTGTGCTTTTATTTCATCACTGGCATATCCTGGAAACCGGGCTTTAATCAAACCGATGACGCCAGATACATGCGGGGTTGCCATTGAAGTTCCACTATAAGATGCATAGCCATTGTTAAGAACTGTTGAATAAATACTGACCCCGGGAGCGCCAAGATCTACAGACGTGGCTCCATAATTTGAAAAACTTGCCAGTTCATCTTTGTTATCGGTGGCTGCTACTGAAATGATATTTGGTATATCATAGCTTGCGGGATAATGAGGATAGGCATCGCTATTCCTTCCACTATTACCGGCAGCAGCAACAAATAAAATTCCTTTTTCATTAGCAGCCGCTATGGCATCCCTCATCGCTAAAGAATATCCTCCGCCTCCCCAGCTACTACTCATTATATCAGCGCCCATCATAGTAGCATATTGTATTGATTTAATAGCATTGGCTGTTGACCCAGAGCCACCACTGTTCAAAAACTTGATTGGCATTATTTTTACGTTCCAATTTACTCCGGCTATTCCATAACCATCGTTGCCTACAGCCCCTATTGTTCCAGCAATATGCGTTCCATGACCATTGTCATCGATAGGATTGCCATCATTATTAGCAAAATCATAACCGCGAATATCATCAATATAACCATTTCCATCGTCATCTTTACCGTTGCCTGCAATCTCTCCCTGATTGGTCCATATATTCGCTGCAAGATCTGGATGATTATAGTAAACTCCAGAATCAATAACGGCAATTACAACATTACTGCTTCCTGTTTGAGTATTCCATGCTTCAGGGGCATCCATGTCAGCGTCTGCAGTCCCTCCATTCTGACCTGTGTTATGAAGTCCCCATAAGTAGGAAAACCTTGGATCGTTTGGAATTACGTCTGTATGAACAATATAATTGGGCTCAGCATATTCAACGATCAAGTCTTTATTGATTTCCCTGATCAATTCATCAATATCAACATCCTCAGGTATTTTTAATATCTGAAGCCTGTCAAGACCGTATTTTTCAAGAACATTAGCTTTTAAATTATCATCATTTTTTCGATACTTTTTCAGTACTTTTTCTATAGATTTAATACCATGTTTCGAAGTTAAATCTGATATTTCCTTATCACCAATCCCGGATCTGAACTTAACCAGCACTTCTCCGGTTATTTTCTCCGCATCAATCGGAATGATGGATATTTTACTTTCATCATTTTCTTCTGAAGCCGAAACAAATATTGGTATAAGCATCATTGTTATCAGCATTATAATTCCAGACTTTAGTTTTATTTTCATTGTCTTCCTCTTTTTTTATGTGTTTTCGCAGTGAGCATTAGCATAATTACTCTTTGCCGCCGGAGTATGCGAACCTTTTCCAGAGCCTGATAAATTTATCGCTGTGGTCTTCTCTCACGAGTGTGATCGAAAGCTCGCCGCCTTTAAAATTTATCGTGGCATCACGGATTACACAGCGGTAGTATTTCTCCTCGTTGAAGGAAGGATTTATAACCGTTTTTACGTGCTGGATCAATCCTGAGCCCTCAAGAAGTTTAAGTTTCCTGTACACAGTTGAAATGGGAATGTTAAGCTCTTCGCTCAATTCGATGGCTGAGTATTCCTTTTTTGAGGTAAGGGTGAGTATCTCTCTGGACAACTTATCTGCCAGATATTCGAGAATCACACTCTCGTTATTTGTTTTTGTTGCCATTCCAGTATTTTGGCCATAGCAGTATCTCCAGGCGATGCGGCCGTATCAGGACTGAGGTTTTAAAAAGCTTAAAACAGTTGAACAGATAGCTGCTCATTGTATCTTTCTCCTGAACAGGTATATGGCTGAAAGTGCCATCATTGCCATGATCATTTCAAACCCTGCTATCTTTTTCACCGGTCTTTCCACCAGGGCAGGGGTTGGAGCAGGAGTTGCTTCTACAGGAGGCGGAACAACTGCAGACATCTTCAGGACTCCCACAGCGGCAAAGCCGGAGAACTCAGGAGCATATGCTTTGTAGGTCTCCGCCGCTATCTTCTCTGTCTTTAGCTCTTTCCAGGCACCTTTCCTGAGCATCATCAGTTTTACCGACTCTGCATTGTTATCCCTGAGCCAGCCATCGGGCACCCTGAATGTTATGGAGCGGTTCTCTATTTTTGATGATGAGCCGTATCCGGATGTCCCTACCCATACATTGAAATACCTGTACACGGGCGAAGATGCATCTGATGCAGCCAGTTTCGGTCTCTCTCTAAGAAGCTCTACCTTTGCTGCAACCCATCCCTCATTTGTATTGGCTTTGAACCCGATCTCTTTTACAACGTCCAGAATGGTGAACCTGTATACCATTTCACCTATGGCAATATCCACATCTCTTATTTCCTGCTTATCGATGTTTTCGAAATCCTCGTTAGAGACTACACCTCCTCCGGCGCCTCCTCCTGAGCTTCCGCCTCCTCCACCGCCTGGGGATGTTTGTGCTTGGACACTTTCGATATTGTTGCTTATAATATTGTTATTGCTGGCAGATGAAACTTTGACGCCGCCACTGCCATTAAAGAGCACGGTATTGTCGGTTACGATATTGTTGTTGCTTGCAGATGAAATGGAGATGCCGCTTCCTCCATTCCCGTTTGCGGTGTTGTTTGTTATGATATTGTTGCTGCTGGCAATGAGTGATATCCCATTGCCGCCGTTCGCGTTTGCAATATTATGGATCAAGAGGTTATTGCTGGACGCGGAGAGGGAGATCCCGCTTCCGCCGTTTTCGCTTGCGGTGTTGTTTTGAATTATGTTCTCACTGGAAGAAGTTAAAGAGATCCCATTGCCGCTGTTCTGATTCGCAGTGTTATTGATCAGGGTATTATTGATAGAGGAGGAAAGGGAGATGCCACTGCCGGTGTTATTGTTCGCAAGGTTATCGGCTACTGTGCTGTTGATGGAAGAGGATAGTGAAATGCCGCTTACTTTGTTCAGGTTTGCGGTGTTGTTGATTATGGTACTGTTGATGGTTGATGATAGCGAGATTCCACTGCCGCTGTTCAGGTCCGCAATGTTACCCTGGATAGTATTGTTGTCGGAAGAGGCAAGACCGATCCCATCTTTGGTGTTGAAGTTTGCGATATTGTTTATTATTGTATTGAAAATGCTGTCGGAGGATATCAGGATCCCATTGCCGGAGTTGAAGTTTATCGTGTTGTTCTGGACGATGTTCCCATTTGAGGATGTTAAAGAAATCCCGTTCCCGGTATTCGTCCCGCTTACGGTGTTCTGATTCGCAGTATTGTTTGTTACGGTGTTGTTGTCGGACGAGGAGATTGAGATGCCGTTTACCTTGTTCAGGTTTGCAGTATTGTTGGTTACGAGATTGTCGATAGCAGAGGACAGAGATATCCCGCTTCCGCTGTCCGAGTTAGCAGTGTTGTCCCTTAGGGTATTGTCATTGGAAGAGATCAGCCCTATTCCATCTCTGGTGTTAAAGTCTGCAGTGTTGTCTATTATGATGTTATCAGCGCTGGAGGATAACAGGATTCCATTTGCTCCGTTGAAGTTCACTGTGTTGTCCTGGACGATATTGTCATTAGAAGAGGTTAAGGAGACCCCGCTGCCGGTATTCTGATTTGCTGTGTTGTTGATTACTGTATTGTTGATAGCTGAGGCTAAAGAAATCCCATTTACTCTGTTCAGGTTTGCGGTATTATTGATTATGAAGTTGTTTATCGCTGAAGATAAGGAGATTCCATTGCCGGTATTATTGTTCGCGATATTGTCCTGGATCCTATTGTTCTCATCGACAGAAGTGAGGGAAATCCCGTCTCTGGTGTTAGAGTTTACAGTGTTGTTTTTTATTTCGTTGTCGGTGGATGCTGTGAGGGAGATGCCGCTGCCCCCATTAAAGTTTGCAATATTTTCCCTGATTATGTTATTATTGGAAGAGGTAAGGGAGATCCCATTCCCGCCGTTAAAATTTGCTTCGTTACCTCTGACTGTGTTGTTATTGGAAGAAGTTAAAGAGATCCCGTTTAACCTGTTCAGGTTAGCGGTATTATTAGATACAGTGTTGTTGATGACCGAGGCTAAAGAGATCCCGTTACCTGTGTTATTGTTCGCATTATTCTCCCGAACGGTGTTGTCATTGGAAGATGTAAGCCCTATCCCATCTGCTCTGTTGAAGTCCGCGATGTTGTTCACTATGATGTTGTTAATACTGGTTGAAGACAGCAGGATACCATTTGCACCGTTAAAGGTGGCAATGTTATCCATGACAGTATTATCATTGGCTGAGGTGAGCGATATTCCACTACCGGTATTCTGATTTGCAGTGTTGTTGATCACTGTATTATTGATTGCAGAGGAAAGAGAGATCCCATTGCGGGTGTTCAGGTTCGCAGTATTGTTAATTATGGTGTTATCTATCGCTGAGGTCAGAGAGATACCGTTGCCTGTATTATTATCAGCAATGTTGTTGATTATGTCGTTTTCATCCGCTGCCGTGAGGGAGATGCCGCTGCCGCCGTTGAAGTTTGCCTCATTGTCTTTAACTTCATTATCATTAGAAGATGACAGGAGTATTCCATTCGCCCCATTCTGGTTCGCTTCGTTTCTCTTTATAATGTTATTATTGGCTGAGGTGAGCGATATTCCATTACCGGTATTCTGATTCGCAGTGTTGTTGGTTACGGTGTTGTTGACTGCAGATGATAAGGAGATACCGTTTGCCCTGTTCAGATTTGCTGTATTATTGATCACGGTGTTATTGTTGGCTGAGGATAGAGAGATTCCACTGCCACTGTTAGCGTTTGCGGTATTGTTTTTGACGAAATTGTCATTGGCAGAGGTTACCGATATCCCGCTCAGGGTATTCTGAACCGCGGTATTGTTGATTATGGTGTTGTTATTTGCAGCGGTGAGGGAGATCCCTGCTTCACCGTTCTTATCTGCGGTGTTGTTTTTAATGAGATTATCATTCGCAGAAGTTAATATGATTCCACTTTCTCCATTCTTAATTACGGTGTTGTTGATTACGGTATTGTTGATGGCTGAGGATATGGATATCCCATTTATAGTGTTTAAGTTTGCAATGTTATCCCTGACTGTGTTGTTATTTGAAGATATCAGACGTATTCCATCAACTGCGTTAAGATTTGCAGTACTATTGATTATGATATTGTTACTGCTGTCAGAGGTTAAGGATATCCCATTCCTGACATTCTGGGTTGCATTGTTGTTGTTTATCGTGATGTTGGTGGAAGAGGATAAGGAAACACCGCTGCCCGTGTTTGAGATTGCTGTGTTGTTTGCGATGCGCCCGATTGATACATTAATATAGTTTATGCCGGTATCCCATTCGGTCACGGTCAGGTTTTTGACAGTGACGTTCTCAAGTATATGGGATGAGTTAAAGACCAGTACCCCGGAGGTGCCAGCCGCGCCGATGCCGTCGATCGTGAAACCCGCCCCGTCAAAAATAACATCGCTTGCGGTGATAGTGATGCAGGTCGTGGAGTTGCTCAGGTCGCGGTTGAGCACGAATTCGCCCGGCTGGTCTATGGTGGTGCACGAGCTGATACTCGTTTGGGCGCTTGCTCCTCCTGCCAGTATCAGAACAACTAATACAAAGCCGGAACAAAGATTTGCTATACTCCTTCTGGTTTGTTCTCTGTTCATTATATTACCTCGTTTTTCATATGATGTTGATGAAAGTTCCGGCTGTGTGGTCCCCCATCTCGACAAAGGCTTCAGTTATGGCAAGGCTGCGTTTTACCACTTCAGGGCTGGCGGCTGGTGCAGGAATGGTTTCCTGCAATAAACGGGATATTATGCCGGGTCCTGATCCTGCTGCACCAATTCCTAACAAAGCGTACTTGAAAAATTTACGTCTACTTATTTCCATATCATCGGTCCACCTAAGATACTGCCGCTGTTACCGGCCCCCTTGCCATTATCAGCCTCTCGGGGGCAGGATATTCTTCAAGCTTCCATATGCCTGCCAACAGGCTGTAATCTCCTATGGGCGTGACCGGCGGTACGATGACCATAACAGGGACATTGTCCATGGACTGTCCGGCAGCAAGCATTAAGGTCGATGCTCCTGCCAGCGGATATCCATCTCCTGATACCCCGGAGACAACAATGACATAGGATTGAGGGACATCAATAGAGTTCGTTACATTAACGCTGGCATTTATCCAGGTTCCGCGGTTCCCGTTCCCTGCACTGAAGCCTGTTATGTTAACGATCACCAGAGCCTGTACAGGCTGCAGGCTGAAGTCCTGCACCACATTTGTACCTGTCACGCTCACGGTTGTAGTGTCTGGATTAAATCCTGTGGCATTGGCTGTCACCGTGTACGTGCCCTGTGCAATATTCGTTATGGTGTAGCCTCCCGCATCTGTCAATACCGTCCTCTGTCCTGCGGTCACGACCGCTGCTCTTATCGGCGCTCCTGTTACTGCATCTGTCACTCTGCCTGTTATACCGCCTACCTGCTGCGAACCGTAACCGTCCGTGAGGGTGAGCAGGTATGCCACGATATCGTTCTCCTCGGTGTCGGTTAACCGGAGGTCGCCTACACCTTTAGCAAGGTTCGCCTTCACTTCGGACTCAGGCCAGCAGTTCACGCCCTGCTGCGGATTCGTCCTGATGACGCAGTTGCCCAGAATATCCCTGGTGTTGTAGAAATGAACGACCTCTTTGAGCGTCATGAACACGCCGTTATGCATGTACGGAGCCGTGAGTTCCACGTTTCGCAGGGTGGGAGCTTTCATCACACCCTGCAACGTAGGTCGCATAATCTCCGGAACATCGGGATTCCCGGCCACTCCTATATCCACGAATTCCGGACCGGCAGGATTGAATTCATGCCCAAGGTAATAGAACGGATAGTAATGCTTCAGAGCAGGCGTATCTCCCATCATTCCAAGGTTTTTCGGAACACCGATGTTCTCAGTATCAAAATCCGTGAAAAGAGACAATGACCTGAATGGTCCTCTCGGATGACATACAGAGCACCCTGCCTTCCCGTTGAACAGGTTAAAACCTCTCATTTCCTGGACGGTCAGATTTGCCTGATCAATATCGAACTTCGAACTGAACTGGTTAAGTTCAGGTGTTTTTTCAAACGCTGCAATGGCTTCTGCCATGCAGGTGTACTTCAATTCCACATCCGTCGGATTATCCGTATCCGGCAGTCCGCAGACCGTATTGAATAGATCGACATAGGTGGAATCCTGGATTTTGTTCAGAACCGCGGCTTTATCAGGGTTGTTCATCTCAAGCGGGTTCAGGAAAGGACCTTTTGCCTGCTCTGTGAGATTGGAGGCACGCTGGTCCCAGAACTGACCGCCTATGAATCCACCGCCGGCAAGACTGAAATCCGGGGCAAAAGCCTGGTATGCCGCCGAGGGAGCATTTCGGCTGCCGAACCTGCCCGGTATTATACCGCCCGAAACACCGCGGTCTTTTTCAAGATCCGTAAAGGCTGCTGCCGGGTCATGGCAGCTTACACAGCCCTGCCCTTGCGGCGTGGAAAGGTTGATGTCATTGAACAGCAGCTTTCCAAGTTTTTCCTGGTCAGTAGGCCCGGGCGCAGGCTGCGGAACATGGCCGTCCGTAAGGGTTTTCAGGAATGCCACGATTTCGTTCTCCTCAACATCGGTCAATTGCAGATTGCCTATCTCTGTATTCATGTTCTGGAGCACTTCAGGCGCGGGCCAGCAGTTCACGCCGGGCTGAGGATTCGGATTACTGGCGCATTTGCCAAGAACATCTCTTGTGTTGTAGAAATGCACAACCTCTTTGAGCGTCCTGAACACACCGTTATGCATATATGGTGCTGTAAGTTCCACGTTCCGCAGGGTTGGAGCTTTCATCGCACCTCTGACCTGGGGCCGTATTATCTCAGGTACATCGAGATTTCCAGCCAGTCCTATATCCACGAAATTCAAGCCGGATGGATTGAATTCCGGCACGAGCGGCGGATAATAGAACGGGAAGTAATATGTCAGATTAGATGTATTTCCCAGCATTCCCAGGTTGCTCGGCACACCGATGTTCTCGGCATCGAAATCAGTGAAAAGAGTGGTTGATGGGGTTGGTCCCAATGGATGGCATAGAGCGCAGTTGCCCTTGCCATTGAACAGGTTGAAACCCTTCATCTCCTCAAGGGTCATGTTTGCCTGATCCAGATCGAACTTCGAACTGAACCTGTTCATTTCAGGAGTATTTTCAAACGCTGCAATGGCAGAAGCCATGCAGGTGTACTGCCCATCCGGGTACGACTGGTTGCCGCAGGTCGTATTAAATAGATCGGCATAGGCGGAATTCTTGATCTTATCCAGAACTTCGGCTTTATTGGTGTTGTTCATCTCAAGCGGGTTCAGGAAAGGACCTTTTGCCTGCTCTGTGAGATTGAAGGCACGCTGGTCCCAGAACTGACCGCCTACGAATCCCACGCCATTAAAAAAGAAATCCGGGCTGAAAGCAGAGTACATCGTGGAGGGGGCATTGCGGTTGCCGAACCTGCTGGTATTTGCACCCTGCGAAACACCACGATCTTTTTCAAGATCCGCAAAGGCTGCTGCCGGGTCATGGCAGCTTACACAGCCCTGCCCTCCGGGTGTGGAAAGGTTGATGTCGTTGAACAGGTTCTTTCCGAGCCGCTCCTGATCAGTGAGCACGGATGTTGGTGGTTCCGGAACATAATCGTCTGTGAGGGTATTCAGGAATGCCACGATATCGTTCTCCTCGGCATCGGTTAATTCAAGTCTGCCTAAATTTGGATCACGGTTCACGGACACTTCAGGCTCAGGCCAGCAGTTCTTGCCCGGCTCTGGACTTACCGTAGTAGCGCATTCGCCCAGTATATCCCTGGTGTTGTAGAAATGAACAACTTCTTTAAGCGTCCTGAACACGCCGTTATGCATGTAAGGAGCAGTGAGCGCCACGTTTCGCAGGGTGGGAGCTTTGAACGCACCTTTCACTCCGGGCTGCTTGACCAGAGGTACGTTAGGATTCCCGGCCAGTCCTCTATCCTCGAAATTCAGACCCTCGGGATTGAATTCCGGCGCAAGCGGCGGATAATAGAACGGGAAGTAATCTCGCAAAGCCTGTGAATCTCCCATCATTCCCAGGTTGCTCGGCACACCGATGTTATGAGAGTCCATATCCGTGAAAAGAGACCTTGACGGGATTGGCGCTAATGGATGGCATAAAGCGCATCCGCCCTTCCCGCTGAACAGAAACAGACCTCTTTTCTCCTGTACTGTCATATCTGCCGGATATCGATCGAACTTCGAACTGAATTTATTCAGTTCAGGCGTAGTTTCAAAGGCTGCAATGGCAGAAGCCATGCAGGTGTACTTCAATTTCACATCCGTCACATTGCCCATATCCGGCTGTCCGCAGACCGTGTTGAATAATCCATTATAGGCGGAATTATTGATCTTATTCAGAACCTCGGCTTCATCTGTGTTGTTCATCTCAAGCGGGTTCAGGAAAGGACCTTTTGCCTGCTCTGTGAGATTGGCTGCACGCTGGTCACGGAACTGACCGCCTATGAATTCGCCGCCAACAAAAGCGAAATCCGGGGTGAAAGCCTGGTACATGGCCGAGGGAGCATTGCGGCTTCCGAATCTTCCCGGTGTTGCGCCCTCAGATACCGCAACGCTCGAGTCGGGGTCGGCAAAGCCGAATGCAGGGTCATGGCAGCTTACACAGCCCTGTCCTTGCGGCGTGGAAAGATCCGTGTCGAAAAACAGATTCTTACCAAGCTGTTCCTGATCGGTAAGCGCAGACGCGGTTCCTATTGTTCCGATCAATAAAATTATTATGCTGACTGAGATCCTTTTATCGGCCCCGGTATTTATATAGGGGGTCTTACTTGATTCCCGCTTTATATTCATATTTTTCATTCCTTTTTATTTTTGCGATCGTACATAGCAAAAATAAAAAAGGGCTGCAACGGCAGCCCAACCAGTGTTTTTCATCCGTTCACCTAAGATACCACCGCTGTAGCCGGTCCTCTTGCCATTATCAGCCTCTCCGGGTCGGGATATTCTTCGAGCTTCCATACACCAGCGAGCAGGCTGTAGTCTCCCACGGGCGTGACCGGCGGTATGGTGACCAGCACGGGCACATTGTTCATGGACTGTCCTGCCGCAAGCGTCAATGTACCTGTTCCTGCCAGCGGGTATCCCTGCGGCGATACGCCCGATACCACAATGACGAAGGTTTGAGGTGCAGCGCCAGGGTTTGTGATATTAACGCTGGCATTTATCCAGCTTCCGCGGTTCCCGTTCCCTGTGCTGAAGCCTGTTATACTGGCTGCGGGTCCACCACCGCCCCATCCGCCTGTTACGGTTACCGATGCGGTTCCAACAATGCTTCCATTCGCAGCACTTACTGTTGTAGTGCCTGCCGCCGCTGCTGTGAACTCACCTGCTGCATCGATTGTTCCCACAGTATTGTTGCTGCTGCTCCAGGTCACGCTAACGGGATTACCGTTCTGATCCGTGGCTGTGAAGGTCTGAGTGCCGCCAACGGCAAGCGTTGCAGTTGCCGGCGTGACGGTTATTGTTGTCAATCCAGGTGTTTGCGGCACAAGATCTACCTTCTGGATATCATTTCCACCTCTTGTGATCGTTGTTGTTGCGGTTTTTGTACCAGTCGTTACAGTTAATGTCATCGGGGTCGTATCCGCGAGATCCGGAATATTTGCCAGTTCAAAGATATAGAAACCATTTTCACCTCTGTTGTTGGTCATTGTTTTTGTCGTTATGGTCATACCGTTGGCTGTAAGGCTGACATCAGCCCCGTTCACACCGGCGCCGCCGTCAGTGACCTGTCCGTACACCGTGGAAAAGGCGGAATTGAACGGCGCATCCAGGGCCGCACCGCTCGTGGTTAAAATCAAGATGGCAAGCGATATGCCAGCCATCAAGCCTTTCGTGTTCATAGTTCTCACTCCTTCTCCTTCCTTATTGTACGGTAGCTGCCGGAGTTCCTACTATGCTTACGTTAGCCGCATTTGCAGACACCTTGACAAAGTAGGCTTCACCTGGGTCTATGATGAAGTCTATCAGCCCTGCAAATGAGTCATAGGTCTCAAACAACTGAGCTGTTGCATTCCATCTCACAACTCTCTCTCCTGCAACGCCAGGATTCTGCGCTGTTACCAGTTGCAGCAGCCTGCTCGCATTGAAGGCGGGGTCGGACTGGACAGGGACGATTAACAGGTTGTATCCAGCCACAAGAGGCTGCGATGTCGACCTGTTCGCGCCCACTATCACAAGGGCTGTCCCGACTGTAGTGGTTCCATCGGTAGCGGTTATGGTTGTGTTACCCGGTGTTGTAGCGGTAAACAGCCCATTTGCGTCAATAGTGCCGATATTCTCAACCGTATTGCTGCTCGACCATGTCACAGCCAGCTGCGGACTTACAGTAAACTGCATGGTCTCGCCCGGTTTGAGCATGGCTATTGGGGGGCTGACTCCTGTAACTGTTGTGGCGGTCATTATAGCGGTACTCACAGAAGCGCTTGCCTGCGAAGTTGCGGTCACGTTCACCACGAAGCTTCCTGGCGCTGCGCCTATCACATTGAGTTGCACAGTTGCGCTCGCACCCTGAGCAAGACTGATACTTGAAACATTTGTGGCAGCGATAGCTCCGTTTGGAGCCTGGACCGTGAAACTAAACGTATCTATGCCATTTCCAGTATTGGTCACATTCAGCAGATAGGTTGCGATTGTGTTCACGCCTATGGTTTTAGCCGATGATGCAGCCCCATCCACGGTCATGGTTACACCTGGAACGGTAGCGTTTACACCCGGGGCGAACGGGACGAGTTTGAATACCCCGCCGATGGGAGGCGTGACCCTGATCTGTATGGGAGCCGGTTCAGCAGGCGGCCAGGCTAAGATAGTGTTATCGCCGTCGAACTTGAAGACCCCAGGTGAAACTTCGGTTACGTATGACAGTATCCTGTCACTTGCCCTTGTGAGGGGGCTGTTCGTAAAAGCCGGTTGGTTATACGGTCCCTGAGGTGTGTTAGCCAGGAAGCGGGGATCCATGTTGGCTCCTTCGAACGGGAATGGATCAAGTGGCTGAGGTGTGGCTTCGCAGGTACCGAGGCAACCTCCTGGAGAGAGACGTCTGTCTAAGTTCCACGGTATGCCGGAGAAGCTGTGGGGAGTCCAGAGCGCATTAAGATCGATCTCAACCATCTCGGGGAACGCGATACCTCCGAGTCCGACCCCGAAGGGGAACAGATACTGGCCGTTGGTCGCCTGATTGCCCTGGATATCCAAGGTGATTAGTCCCGGATATAACAGACTGTGGCCGGTTCTTGCCTGGATTTCATGAGGTATGGGGCTCAATACGGCGAACTGCTCAGCGACGCCGGCGCTGGTTTGGCCATCTATGCCCACTGGCGAGCAGATACCACTGCCCATCCTGGGATCTGCGGTCAGAACGGCGCATGGGTTAAGCTCTGGTTTTTTATTGGCAGCCGGATTAAAGTCTACGTCGTAGCGGATCTTCCAGATATTGCCTCCCGGTATCCCTCCCACAAGACCCTGAGCGCTGCAGGTGCCCGCCCCTCCTCCTACAAGATCGCATCCCTTTACCGAAGCAAGAGGAAATTCGTGCGCCTCGTTCGTTAACGGATCGCGCTGGAGAGACCATATGAGAACGTCCGAATCGCTGGTCGAAAACCCTATGAAAAGGGCTCTGGCACGCTGGTTCTGGAACCCCGGTGCATCTACTTCCACCTCAGCAAGGAAGAAATAATCCGGTTGATCAGGCTGGTTCTTGGTCAGGAGCGCGCTTCCCACCATCGTTGTGTGGGCGGATAGAAAGCGCACGCCGTTGATTGTCTCAAAATTACCCTCAGCCGTAATGCTGTCCCCTATCATAATAGGAGCAAAACGCCTTGAATCATCCGCAGTCAGGCTGAGCCTGTTCGTCGTTGGGCACGTTACGTCTCCTGTGCCGTCAGCCGCAGCCTGAGCGGTCCCGGCGGGAATGGCGGGGATGCCGATCGCGGCAGGCAGTCCGGGGAACGGACGCGAAACCGTGCTGGGTATGCAATAAGGATAGCCGGTGCTGAAGACATTGACGTAATTGTCAGGATCTAGAGTGAATCGCGGGTCAGGGCTGCAGTTGGGCGTTCCCGGAACACAGCCAAGCCCCTGCTGCACTGTGTGACGTCCCGTTGGGTCGTTGAGCCGCACCATGACCCCGGTGTTGGGGTCGTTTGGTAAGCCGTTGAGACGGAAGTAGCCGTCCGTGTAGCTGATGTAAGTGATATTTCCCGTTACCACTTCTCTTCCCTTTTCAATGAAAACGTCACCTGCAATGACGTTGCCGTTATTGTTTTTATTGGCGGTAATGGTCGCAAATGCGCCTGCGCCGCTCGGGTTACAGGTATCGAGCTTCGCAAGACCCGTCTCACCTGCTGCTACGCAGGCGGCAGGCGCCTGCTCGAATAATTGCGTCAGTGTCAACCGGTTGGCAGGCAGGTCGATAAGCAGATTGCGGGGTATAATCACGATCTGTCCCCCGACCACTATCTCACCGCCTGACCAGTGGTCTGTTTTGTCATTGATGAATATCCGTTCGATCTCACCGCTGACCGGCGCCATTTGCACCTGCGCCTGTGCGGCAGGTGCCTGTAGTACAAACAGTGCTGTCAGCAGGAATATTAAAAATCCTGAAAATTTAATTGATGTTTTCATTTTATTCACTCCTTCAATTTTTTGCTAATCTACTCTGACGTTTTTCACGTTTTTACAGGCATCCCCCTTTCCAAAGACAAACAGAAACAATAGGCTTGTAATAGCCCTCCGGTCAAGGAGGGCTAACAGACCTTTTTAACCCTTTATCGTTTTTTGTGGACTACCTCCTCCTGATGGACAGCAACACGATTACGGCAATCAGGATGAACACACCTGTCACAACTATCAGGTTGATGGGGAATGCAGCTTCCGGAGGGGCTGTTGTAACACCAGGAGTAACTTCAGGCTGGGTTATTTTCACTTCCGGAGTTGCAGCGGGCACTGGTGCTTCTCCCTTCATTCCGATTATGGTGAAGCTCGAGAATGTGTCGGTCGTTGCCTCATAGTGCGTGTATGTGCTGTCTTTATCCGCTTCTCTGGTTTCAAGCTGTATCCATTTGCTTCCATCCCACTTGAGCATCTTCACATCGCTGCCAGCAATGTCGTTGCTCTGCATCCAGGAGTTCTCAACCTTGAACCTGATCACTGCCTCTTTTATGCGCTTCGTACCTGCCCAGATGTTCAGGTTCTTATATACGATCCCGGGCGGTGCGGCGGTTACGGTTTTTGCAGTTCCTTTAAGAACCTCTACTCTCAGGGCGATGTCATTTTCATTCTCGTTCCCGGTAACGACGATCTGTTCTATACCGTGCTCACGCGCGATGAAATCATATATTACCGGAGTATTGGCAATAAGACCCTTATCAGATCTTTCTGCTTTTTCTACGTTCTCATATGGCTCTGATGTTGTTACTCCGCCGCCGCCAGATCCACCGCCGCCCCTGCCGACTTCACCTGCTTCAGGTTTCTCGGCTTCGCTGGCGGTCAGTGCAAAGTTCTGGGTCGCTGTTGCTCCGGAAACTACTGTTACGGTTGCGCTTGCTGAGTTATAGTCATCCGCACTTGCCGTTACTGTATATGTGCCGGATGCGATGCTTATTACATAATTGCCTGCTGCATCTGTTGTCGCGGTCACGCTGCCCGCTGTTACGGTCGCTCCGGATATCGCTGCTCCTGTCGATGAATCCGTAACTTTGCCTGCTATTATTCCGTTCCCTGCCGGAACTGGACTCAGTGCAAAGTTCCGGGTCGTTGTTGCTCCGGAAACTACTGTTACGGCTTCGCTTCTCGGGATATAGCCATTCGCACTTACTGTTACTGTATATGTGCCGGACGCAATGGTTATGCTATAGCTGCCTGCTGCATCTGTTGTTGCGGTCACGCTGCCTGCTGTTACGGTCGCTCCGGATATCGCAGCTCCTGTCGATGAATCTGTGACTTTGCCTGCTATTATTCCATTCCCTGCCGGAACTGGACTCAGTGCAAAGTTCTGGGTTGTTGTTGCTCCGGGAGCTACTGTTACGGCTGCACTTCCCGGTATATAGCCATTCGCACTTGCTGTTACTGTATATGTGCCGGATGCAATGCCTATTATGTAATTGCCTGCTGCATCTGTTGTTGTGGTCACACTGCCTGCTGTTACGGTCGCTCCGGATATCGCAGCTCCTGTCGATGAATCTGTGACTTTGCCTGCTATTATTCCGTTCAAATGCTGCAAGCTGACGGTTGTGGTTGTTGTTACTGAATCAATAATGCTGGATTTACTCAGCGAGGTTGCACTTACCTCCACAACGAATATCCCTGTGCCGGAGTTGCCCACGTCCAATAATACGGTTGTGCTCTCTCCTGCATCCAGGAGTACACTTGATTCGCTCAGGCTTGCAACCTTTGCGTTGTTCTTGTTCTCCACTGCAAGGTCATAGATATCTGTCACATTTCCTTTATTGCTCACTGTTATGACATAGGTGGCATTCACGCCCGGAAGCACGGTCTGTGTCTGTACGTTAACTGAGAGATCGACACCGTAAACCGGCTGGATGTCGAGCACTGGCACAGATCTATTCGCCAGAGGAACACCGTTCATTGTGGTTGCGTATATGTCCAGGGTTCCGGGAGCATGCGGGATGAACCTCGCCTTACCCTGGGAATCTGTTGTGCTGAGTATGGGCGTTCCGCCGTTAAGAACGAACTGTACCAGTATCCCGGGCTCAGGGCTGCCGCTCTTGAGCACGGTTGCAGTTACTGTGCTGTTAACCACGGGCACAACTGGTTCCAGTGTTATCTGGTATGTATCCGGTGCTGGAGCTACTGATACCGATCTGTTCACCAGAGGAGTACCGTCCATCGTACCTGCGTATATGTCCAGTATTCCGGGAATAAGCGGGATGAACCTCGCCTTACCCTGGGAATCTGTTGTGCTGAGTACGGGCGTTCCGCCGTTAAGGACGAACTGTACCAGTATCCCGGACTCAGGGTTGCCGTTCTTGAGCACGGTTGCAGTTACAGGGCTGTTGACCACGGGCAGAGCAGGTTCAAGTGTTATCTGGTATGTGGCTGTAACAGGCTGCAGCATAAAGTCCAGGACAGATGTTGCTCCAGAGGCTACTGTAACACTGGTTGTGCTTGTAACAAACCCCGGTTTGCTTGCTGTCACTGTATATGTGCCCTGTGCAAGATTCGCTATTCTGTATACGCCTTCGGCATCAGTTGTTGCTTCCGCTAAGCCTGCCGTCACTGTCACGCCTGCTATTGTTGCTCCTGTCGTAGCATCGGTCACATTGCCTGCTATGGCGCCTGTTATCGCTGTCGGTACAATACCAATCATGCTGAATGTGCTGAAGTGACTGATGCTTGCAGTTACAAACCGGCCCGCCTGATCGACAGTAGTCGGTACCGGTTCCCAGACGCCTGTTGCTGTGTTAAAAAACTTAACTTGCAACGACGCTGCTGTGATTCCCGCTGCTGCAAGCTGGGCGTCGGTGTAGTTGAACCGTACCTGTATCGGTGGATTAAACACAGTACCGGCAGGTCCAAGACCCACGATCTCTCCAACTATTCCCTGACCTGCGGTCAAAGCTACTCCTTCGGTCAATGGAAGGCTTGTTATTGAAGTGATTGTTAAGCCTGCAAGAGGATCTCCAGTTGCGCTCAAGACGGTTGTCCCACTTGGAATAGTTACAGCAACGTTTCCAGATGGAGATACCGCCGTAACAGGAGCGGTTGTTGTACCTGCAGGGTCGGTCGGTAGTTGAACGTCTATCGGCGCTGCAGCCGTGCCATTAAATATCCTGCCCTGGAGTGTGAATAGGTTTGATTCAACGGTATCTATTCCAGTACCTCCAAGATTCGAACCCGGCGGTCCCTGGATGCGGAAAACGTTTGTACCGAACGGACTGCCGGTAACCGTTTGCAGTATCCCCCGGTCTCCGATATAACCAGCCGGAGGCGCGGGATTAACCGCTGTCAGGAACGGCTTGATGCGGCTTTTAAGCGCGAGCCTGAAATCGCATGGACCACCAAGGCACCCGATATCTTCTGTGAAACTGATCGCCCTGATTCCGGGAGTTGCGACGTTAAAAGTATCTACACCATAAGGATGCGTGACTACATATGTCCCTGCCACGGGTGCATCTATCCTGATGCGCACCCTGCCGAAAACTATCTGCTGGTCAGGTACAGGATCCCCGACACCGCCAAAGGCAGCTTCTAATCCCAATACCAGTAGAGCCTTGCCTCCACCCGGCAGGGTCATTACATTATCTGCATACCAGTAGAAAGATTCGCTCGGGAAATTGCTGGGGAAAACGAAGGGGAGAGCCGGATTAAAGTTCGGTTCCAGTGGCGGCACTGTGGGCAACACGCATTTCGGGTCAGCCAGACCATCAGGACCTGCAAGGCACAGATCAAGCTTCAATCCATTTGCATCCTGATACCATAACGGGTACCCGTTCGTGGCGCTTATAGGCATGGAGACTTCCCATACCCAGTTCTTCGTGACAGTGCCGTTGAGGTTCTGAGCCACCGCAGAAACATCCCATGTGCCGATGGCTGCGCTGATGTTAGTGTAGTTTGCCTGGGGCACGCTTGTATTGGTCTGAACAGGATTACCATTGATATACCAGGTTACGTCCACTACCTGGTCAAATGTGACGCTAAAGGTGGTTGTGTCGCCTGCAACATTGATGACCGGTGAGAGCGGAGATGAGCCGATAACAGCAGGTGCACCAGTTGCTGCAACCTCCCATATCCATGTCTGCATGGCTGTGCCGTTGGCGTTCTGTGCGACCGCAGAAACGTTCCATGTACCTGGGGCTGCGCTGATATTGGTATAACTCGCCTGGGTTACGGTTGTATTGGTCTGAACAGGGTTTCCGTTGATATACCAGGTTACGTTCACGACCTTGTCCACTGTGATGTTAAAGGTTCTTGTTCCGCCCTGGACATCACTTACAGGCGAGGCTGGAGCAAATCCGGTTATGATGGGACCTTTAAATATCCTGCCCTGGACAGTGAATTGATCTGTTTGTATGAAATTGTTACCTTTGCCGTCAAGATTCGAACCGGTCGGTCCATCAATGCGGAAATAGTTTGTACCGAACGGACTGCCGGTAATTGTTTGCAGTACCGCGGGGTTTCCGATGTAACCAGCAGGAGGCGCTGGATTAACTGCGGTCAGGAACGGACCATGGCGGCTTGTAAGCGCATTTGAAAATGGAACCATTCCGATATCTTCTGTGAAACTGATCGCCCTTTTTCCGGGAGCTATAACGTTAAAAGTTTCAACGCCATAAGGATGCGTGACTTTGTACGTCCCTGCTACGGGTGCATCGATCCTGATGCGCACCCTGCCGAAAACTATCTGCTGGTCAGGAGCAGGATCCCCGGTTGCAAAGGCAGCTTCTAATCCCAATACCAGTAAGGCTTTACCACCGCGAATGTTCATCAGAGAATCCGCATATCCGTAGAAAGATTCACTCGGAAAATTGCCGGGAAAAACAATGGGCAGAGCTGGATCGAAATTGGTCTCCTCTCCTGCAGCGGGCAGTATGCAATTCTGGTCAGCCAGTCCATCTTGCCCCGCAAGGCACAAGTCAAGAGCTGTTCCATTCGTATCCTGATACCATATTGGGTACCCGTTCTGCGCACTTACCGGGCCCACTGCCTGCAATGCCGCGTTCCCTGGCAGGATGAAAATCGCTGCCAGCAGTAATAATATTAAACTTTTAATTGATGTTTTCATACTAATTTTCACTCCTTTTAATTTTTGATAATGTATAATCGCTATTACAAGACAGATTTCATTCCACTCCTTTTTCTGTATTCACGTTCTATTCCAGCAGGGCTGGATTTCAGCAAAAAAGAAGATGATTTCTCATCTTCTCTTTAGCCTGAGCATGTACAATATGGGAAATGCAGCCATCGCTATGATAGCTTCAAATCCGGGTACACTCCGCTGTGTTGCTGTAGATCTTGTTGCTGTTTCCTCCTGTTTAACCGGGGTCGCGATCCCTGAGGGCGGCGCTGCTGACGGGACTGTTTTTATGCCTGTCAACGCAAACGGCGACAGGCCGTCCGTCTTTGCTTCAAAGTATGTGTGCGTGCCGTCCTTTTTCGTTTCCGATGTTTCCAGAGTTATCCACCTGGTACCATCCCACTTGACCAGCCTGATCTCACTCCCCGCAATGCCGCTGCCGCTCATCCAGTCGCTCTTGACCTTGAACCTTATCAGTACATCTTTTATCTGCTTTGTACCTGCCCAGATATTCGCATGCTTATATACGATGCCTGGCGCCGGACCTGCTGCAAGTTTTGACGGCCCTTTCAGGGCCTCGACCTTAAGACCGATATCATATTCATTCACTTTACCCGTGACAACGACCTGGTATATACCGAGTTCAGGTGAAGTGAAATCATATGTTACCGGCTTATTGGCAAGAAGGTCTTTATCGTGCTGTTCCGATCTCTCTATATTGCTGAAAGGCTCGGATGTGGCAACGCCCCCGCCTGCACCGCCGCCTGTACTTCCGCCTGAACCTGGAGGAGTTCCTGGAGTGGTGGTGGTTGTGGGAGTAACTCCTGGAGCCGCGGTGGTTGTGGGAGTAACTCCCGGGGTTGCATCCGGTACCTGCGAACCGCTGAGGGTTATTATCACGTCTGCACTCTGATCGCCTCCAGCCGCTACAGATACCGATATCGGGTCTGCCAGTTTAACCCCGTTCATCGTGCTCGCATGTATGGTTAAATTCCCGGCAGTAAGCGGGACGAACTTCACCTTACCCAGGGAATCTGTTGTGGTGAGTACTGGCGTTCCGTCATTGAGGGCGAACTGCACCAGTACTCCCTGTTGCGGTATGCCCTCCTTTACCACAATCACATTGATGGGATCGTTAACCGGGTATGCACCCGATGCAGCCCCTGTTAAAAATAAAAAAAGGGCTGCAAGGGCAACCCAGTATCTGTACTTCATCGGCTCATCTCCCTAAGATACCGCTGCCGTCACAGGTCCTCTTGCCATTATCAGCCCGTCCGGATATGTCGCGATCGGATATACGCCGGCTAACAGGCTGTAGCTGCCCACAGGCTGGACGGCGGGTATGCTGACCTTCACAGGTACATTATTTATGGACTGTCCTGCCGCAAGCATCAATGTACCGGTTCCTGCCAGCGGGTATCCGTTATCGTCTACCCCTGAGACCACGATGACGTAGGTCTGGTCCGAAGCGCCCGTGTTTGTGACATTGACCCTGGATTCAATCGTGCTTCCCCGGATACCATTACCAGAGATGAAGCCGGTTATATCCGCAATCCCGGTAGGAACACCAAGAACCTGCACGCGGTTGTTATCTCCATCCGCGACATATATCTTAGTTCCAGCCTCATCAACTGCTACACCCATTGGCAGATTGAACTGAACTTCTCCAGAGCCGAAAGTACCTATAGTATACTTCGGGCTGCCGTCCGGATTGAATACCATCACACGGTCATTCCCTGTATCGGCAACGTAGATGTTCCCTGCGCTGTCCACATCCACATCGTCCGGGAACTTGAGCATGCCAGCCCCGATCGTATCCTGCAAGAAGCCGGTTGAATTGAATACCATTATGTGGTTGTGGGCGCCTCCGCTGTCAGCAACGTAGATGTTCCCTGCGCTGTCCAGAGCAATACCTATCGGGAAATTGAGCTGACCATTCCCTATGGATTGCTGTAAGACCCCTTCTGGATCGAATACCAGGACGTGGTTATCCGTCAATATAAAGTTGCTGTCGGCAACATAGATGTTCCCATTACTGTCCACGGCCACTTCTGTCGGGAAATTGAACTCACCGCTGATAGTTTTCAGCAAGGTGCCGCCTGGACTGAACTTCTTTACGCTCCTGTTGGTGTCATCTGCGACATAGATGTTCCCTGCACCGTCCACTGCCACACTGCTGGGGTATTCGATCTGTCCGCTCCCGACCGTGAGCAGCGGTGCGCCTGTGGAACTGAACTTCTGTATGGTGTTATTGCCTGTATCCGCAACATAGATGTTCCCATCACCGTCCACTGCTATGTGGCCTGGGAAATCCACGTTCGCTACCGTTACCGCGCCTGCAGCCTGGGCGACCAGTACCGCAAGGATCAGAGCTATCGCGGTCGTTGCGATCGTATTTAGGATATTATTCTGTTTCATTTTTATCACCTCGCGATACCTCTGAAATTCCGATTGGCAAGATCAGCTCCCTTTACTGTCACATTCCTTCTTCGCGGTACGAATCTGTAACCGGCACGAGAGGGTGTAACAGTATAGTTATCGTCTGCCAGTCCTGCAAAGTTGTAGTCACCTGAGGCGTCCGTCACTGCTGTCTTGTTCGCCGCTCCTGTCAGCATCACGGTGACTCCTGCCAGCGGTGTGCCTGCTGCGTCGGTCACTGTGCCCGATATCGAGGAACCTGCGGCAACTGCATTTATGTGGAGAGGGATCTGGGCGGTCATCAGTACCTGCTCGAAGCCCGCGACATTCTCCCCGCGGGTATCAATGAACTTCACCGTGGCGAAGTCTTCAATGGGACTCGCCGCCCTGATCAGAGCATCGAAGCGCCGTGCCACACTGATGTGGATAGGTGTACCTGACGGGACAAGATATGCGTGGTTGTACTGCGTGTAAGGCGGTATTCCCAGGGAGCGTCCGTCCCAGGCGATGATGACCACGTCCACCGGGAAGGTGATCTCCGCGTTGTTATACGCCGCATCGAGACACCGGACAAGGATGGTATCTCCAACCGTCGCCTCAATCGAGACCTGCGTACCTGAAACGCCGCTGTTCAGCTCCGGAGGGACGACAATGCCTGCAGGGATGGTTCCGACTCCCGTCCCTCCTTTATCTATCCGTGCAGCCGGCACAGGAACGCCTGTGACAAACCAGTAATCTGCGTGGAAGTCGTTGAAGGCAAAGAAATCGCCAGGACCGACCACTCCCCCCGCGTTGCCGTGGAAATTGTCGTTGACTCCGGGTGTATCGCCCTGGCTGGGATAAGTGGCTCTCGCATTCGGTGCAAGGTCGCTCCATACGGAGTCACGGTCGTCTACTACCCATAATGCCTCAACGTCGTAAGGAACGGTCATGGCATGGGGGTCTGTAGTGAATTTCAATCCACTATCCCCTGTCCACTGGTCGTCCAGAGCATCGATTGGCCTGTTGTTGAATCCCGGGAACATTGAAGAAAGATCCGTGAGAGTTCCGTCATTGATAACTCCGTGATGAAGAGCCGCGACCGGCCCGTCTGGAACCAGAACGGAAGCTACGTTCGCCGCTATCCTGCGCTTCCCATCCCTGCAGTGTCCGATGGGGATGTTGTTGAGAATTACGGTTTCCGGGGCGCTGCCGTCCTGATTTAGATTCGCAATTGAAGCAAAGTATGCATCTGGCGGTTCTATGAGAAGCGCCTGGTACAGCCCGAACTCAAAGTGCTGCACGGTGTTGCGGTGGCAGTGGCAGAAATAGAACCCGATGAAGTTAGGCTGGAACTGGTACGTATAGTGTCCTATCTCCATTGAGCAGTGACCCACTCCATCGTTTATGGGTGTCGGCTCGATGCCGTGCCAGTGGATGGTGTGCGGCGGGGGTCCGTGTCCCTGGCTGTCGGCGTGGAATATCACTCCTCGGGGCACCCTGATGGTGGCACCCGGATAGTTCCCGCTTGAGGTGGCGGGATTGTCCGCATCCCTGAAGACCATGAACTTCAGTTTCTTCAAGTCATCCCAGCTGGGGATATCGAGTCCATGCAGCAGGTCCCGCTGCACCGTATGGGGTACACTCACTATATTCTGGAAACCGGCTGCGAGCATGACTTCAGGGACAGGATTGGTCGGTAACACGCGGTCGGGCGTGGCAGGGCTATCAGTGGGCGGGTCCCACATCTTGGCGAACATCCCTTCCATTCCGACAACGGACTGGCGGGGTATTGTAAACTTTGGGTTTGAGAATGACATGTTCTTTCACACTCCTTCGGGATGTCCTATGGGCGGAGCTGCCAGCACTGTAGCTCTACCTTTACCGTTGTTCATACCACGGTAATTCTGATACGCCATGTGGAAATCCTCGTCCATCGGGAAGTCCATCACGCCATTCCGGTCGCCTGTGAAGTATATCCCTGAGATCAAACCTGTGTTATAGTTGCCGCCCTGGGAGGTCTGGGAAGGCTCGGAATGGTCGTGCATGGGGTAGCACAGGGGCGATAGCCGTTGCCCGAGTTCGACCTGCGTCCTCCCCAGCGGGTCGTTGGGGGGTGCGTTTCCCTTTGTTCCAAGAGGCGGTATATACAAATCGAATTCTTCAACGGGCGGCCAGACCGGCTTGCCGCTGAGGCTGGTAAGGGGCGTATCCGGCAAACCGATGCCCCTGACATTGGGAATATCCGGGGGTCTCATGTAAGGCACCGTATAATCGACCCTGTCCATGGGGTCCACGTTGAAGACATCCACCCAGATTGGATTTTTCTGCACCACGCCGTTGACTCTGGTGATGTACATATGGTTGGCATGGAGGTGCATGGAATGCGTCCACAGTCCTGCGTTCAGGATATGCACCACACACGGTTCGCCCACACGTCCCATCATGGTAACATTCGGACTGAAGTGCGAGAAAAACCCGGACTGACCGTTGATGGTAAAGTACTGGGGTACCCTGTTGCCCCCCGGATTGTCCGTATGGAAAGCGTGCGGCTGGAACGGGTCTCTCAAGAAAGCCTTCATGAACTGCTGAGCGGGGTAATCCAGTCCGGGCGTAAAGTCACCAACCTCGGCAAAGAGCCTGGGGCTTGCCTGGTGGTCAAGCCAGATATACTGCCTGAAGGGCGGGCAGTTGACATGGGTATTGTCATGCACCCAGGGCGTCGGGTCTTCTCCTTCCCAGGCAAGGCCGGGAAAGTGGTCGCTGCCGCCGAAGTCGTCGTACAGTTTCTGAACCGCAGGCGTTACATCCGCCGGGTCGTAGGGGGTGAAATTATGCCCATCTGGAAGTGGAACACTGGTATCGGGCATGACTATCAGGGCGCCGTGAAGTCCCATCACTCTGTTCACAGGTTCGTTCAGGTTGTCGTAGTACAGGTGAGCTCCGGAGCTTGCATTGGCTGTATCAATGGTAACGGTCTTGGTTGCGCCAGGCGCGATCGGACCGCTGTCAGCTCCAGGAATACCCGGGATGAAGAACGCGTGATCCTCATCCAGATCGTTCTTTATATTGATATCGACAGTATCTCCTTTGGCGGCAATGATTATGGGTCCCGGACATTCCGCAGATACACCTACACCGCCTGCGCTAATTTTGTAGATCCAGAAGTAGCACCGGGCATTGTTTATGGCGTTGTGCGTCGCCATATCCTTGAGCGCATCGGTAATGGTGATATCCAGCGTCTGTGCCTCTTGGGCAAGGGCTGTATTTCCCAGCAAGCCGGTAATCCTGCTTCCCACGAATATGGTCGCCATCCCTCCCATGCTGTATTTAAGAAAATCTCTTCTTTTCAGTTTCATAAGTTTCTCTCCACTTTCAACTTTTTACAACTTTTTTTAGTTGTTTATAAGCTACATTATTTTTCTTTTTTGTCATCGATACTTTGTTGAGGATCTTGTTCAGATATCTCTTAATAAAATGCCAGAGATTAAAAAGGGGTTTTAATCAAAATCCTCGGCTGTGTGAGATTTACTTACGCTTCTTTTTCTTTGTCTTTACCCATTTCCCATGCATAACCTATCCCTCGTATACTATCCTTTACACGTTTATTTGGTTTTTAGCCCGTTACTTTTCAGTTATCACTCCCGCGTATCCATACGAACGTTCGTATAAGTACGTACGTTCGTATTTATACGACCGATTACCTTTATAGTTATCGGTAGGAGAGCCTGCTTCAGAAGAAAAAAAATAAAGGCTGGGAGGATGAGCGATCATCCTCCCATCCTCCTGAGTATGTACAGCACTGAGAGTGCCACTACTGCTGATGCTATTTCATATCCGGGCAGGCCGGCTTTCGGCATGGCTGCAGGCGGTGTCATCATTGGCTGTGCGGTCATCTCAGGCGCGCCTGCAACAGGACCTCCCTGAGACGCTCCGGCTGGTTTAGCAGATGTTGTCATCATGGTTGTAGATCTTATCTGCCCCCTGATCTCGCCTGATGCCATATCGCCCGCTCCTGTGTTTGGAGGAGCCATGCCGTCATCGGTGTGGACGTTGACGTAGGTATTGCCAGTGTTCATATCCTCTATCAGGCGGCCAAGAGGCAGCCCTGTCAAAGCACCCGCAAGATCTGCCGATGTGATGTCGCCTTCAGCGAGCACGCCTGTGAAATGCCCGGCTTTCTTTGGCCCGGGGAACAGAGTCACCACAACAGGACCGTTCACGCCTGCGGGCGCTAAATGGATATGCGAAGCTGTTACGTTTGCGATATTGGATACAGTAACTTTAAAATGAAGCGTTGTGCCGTCAGGACTGAGCGTGAAGACCGCCTGACCCGTAGCTGCTGTATTTACAGGCGGTACTTCGTCAGCACCGATGAGGTCTGCAACAAAGCCCTGATCTGGCATCGCCTGAAAGTTTGCCGGCTGGGCTGAACTTATAGAGGTTAAAATCAAGATGGTCAGGATGCCCCCGACCATCAGGCCTTTTATTTTCATGAGATTTTTCACCCCGCATACGAGCATCCGACTGCTTCAGGAGGAAAAATTGAGAAGATGATCGCTCATCTTCCCATTCTCCTTGACAGATAGAGCGCTGCGAGCACTGTCAGTGCTGCTGCCGCTGCTAAGGCTTCAAACCCGGGCGTGGCTTTTGGCATGGGCGTAGACATCGGTGTCTGCACTGGCTGTGGAGCCATTTCAGGCGCACCTGCAACAGGACCTCCGGCTGCTTTCATAGCTACCACCGCGAACGATGAGAAGGTGTTTGTCATCGCCTCGCTGTAGTGGTATGTGGCATCATCCGGCATGTCATGACGGGTTTCAAGCTCGATCCATTTGCTTCCGTCCCATCTGACCACCTTCATATCTTCGCCTTTAAGGTTGTTGGCGGAAAGCCATGATTTTTCGATCCTGACCAGGATCCTGGCTTCTTTTATGTTCTTTGGGACGGCAAAGCCCGAAGAGCCTACGAAGACGTTAAAGTTCTTATATACAGTTCCGGGCGGAGCCTCCTTTACAAGCGTGGACGTGCCTTTCAGCGTCTCCGCGAATGCATTGGTGAGCCCTGCATTGATCATGCCCGTGATCTTCACGGATCTGACGACGCTGCGCTCATCCTTGAACTTGTACTCGGTCTCTTTGTCTTTGTAGATCATCTCATCGTAATTCTCTTTCACTACGATATTCGAGAAGTTCTCGCCGGAGCCGCCGCCGCCACCGCCGCCGCCGCCGCCACCGCCTCCACCGCCGTTGCCTCCGCCAGAGGGTGGTGCGCTGACCGTGACGGTTGATATTCCGGTTTTGGTTATCGTTCCGCTTGTAGCTGTTGCTGTCATCGTTGCGGTTCCCGGAGCTACAGCCGTGACCATGCCGTTCGCATCAACTGTTGCTGCAGCAGGGTTGCTGCTAACCCAAACCACAGTTGCGCCGACAAATGGCGCGCCGGTCTGGTCAAGAGGCGAAGCTGTCAGTTGCTGGGTTCCTCCGATCGCAAGCGTGACCGCTGCAGGCGTGACACCGACGCTTGCCAGATTGGCTACGGTTATTGTTGCGTTGACCGGCTTAAATATTGCTCCGCGTGTGACATTTGCGGTGATATTTACTGTTCCTAAAGCCAGTCCAGTTACCAATCCCGCTCGGCTTATCTGTCCTCTGATCTCGCCTGTTGCCATATCGCCCGCTCCTGTGTTCTGCGGATCAATGCCGTCATCGGTGTGGACATTGACATAGGCATTGCCGGCGTCCATGTTCTCTATCAGGCTGCTGAGGGGCTGTAATGCAAGCGGGCCTACTAGATCTGCTGCTGTGATCGTGCCTTCGGCAAGCAAACCATTAGATGGGCCGCCGGCAGGTGCCACCGGACCAGTACCACCTGGTGGGAACAGGAATGCCACTACCGAACCATTCACACCTTTCGCTTCCAGATGGATGTGCGACTGAGTGACGTTGTTGATGTTGGCAACAAAGAGCTTGTAGCTTATCGAATTACCATCTGCGCTCTGCATGAAGACTGCCTGACCGGATGCAGCAGTAGTTACTGACGGCACTTCCTCAGCGCCTGAAAGTACTGCGGCAGGACCTACCATTGCTATGTTTATGTTCTCGCTCATCCACGTGGTTGTGGTCGCAAATGTAAATGCGTTCCCAAATTGGTCAAGCGGAGTTGCTGTAAGCTGCAGTGTTTCTCCGAGATTGACTGTTGCTATTACAGGCGTTATTGCTGCACCTCCCAGATCTACTACACTTATTATTGCGGTGTTCGTTACAGTCGCCCCTGCGCCTGTTGTGGTTGCAGTGATTGTTGCCCTTCCCAATTTTAGTCCTTTAACCAGTCCGGTAGCATCTACAGATACATTATTCAGCGGGTCGATCGAGCTCCATGTCGTCGTTACTGTGCCTGTAAACGGCGCTCCGTTGTTGTCAATGGGCGTAGCTGTCAGTTGCTGTGGTGTTCCTCCGACTAAAATGCTTGCTGTTGCAGGTGTTACGCTGACGCTGGCTAACGGGCTGATGACAGACAAAGTAGGCTCAAAATGGGTAATACTGCTTCCATCAGTCGCTGTAACATGCAGAGGGAATGTTCCCAGCCTTGTTATGCTCGGGACGTTGATACGCCATACGCCGTTTGTTCTCGTGCCCGATACCAGCACCATGTTCTGGATATTCGGGGTAGGCAATATCTGCCCGCGTATTTCGCCAGCCTGATCAGCGAACAGTGGTGTATGGATCTGGACATAGGTTCTTCCCGCCAAAATATCCGCTTCAATAGTTTCTGGATCAACGCCGACAGGGTGATCTACTCCATAATTCCAGACGCCGACTGCAGGCAGTACGTTTCCGGCATTGAACAGCATCGGCGCATTGCCGATTCCCTGCACCGCAGGGCCGTGGATGTGGACCGCCGTTACAGCGCCGCCGACTAAGTTTGCGGCATTGATGTTAAACGACAGGGTATTTGCTGCCGTATCGATAACAAACGTTCCCGTGCCTGTTGCAGGGCTGGTTCCTGGAGGAACTTCCTGCGCCGCATTTATAGTGGCGGTGAAATTATTTCCAAGAGCGCCGGTGTCGATTTTCACTCCGTTAAGCGCCACGTTCAAATCGTCGGTAACGCTGGCATCGATAAGCAGGTTCGTGACCACGCCGTTAACGTCAGTAGCGACTTCAGCCGGAGTAACGGAAACTATTGTAGGGGGAACGGTATCAATGACAGCAATGCGCCCGGTTACAGTGAATAAATTGTTTTGTATAGAAGTTTGCACACCCGGCGCCGGATCGAGGTCCACTCCTGCAGGACCGTCAATGCGGACGAAGTTTTGTCCTAGCGGACTTCCCGTAACAGCATGCTCAACTGCGGGATTCCCGATATACCTCTTTCCTGCAAAAGCGGGATTCAGATTAACCAATTGCGGGTCCGTCAATGCCGGAACCAGGTTAAACGTATCCCATGTCAGGAACGGGCCGATTCCGCCTCGAAGAGGAATTGCAAAATCTCCTGCGCTTGCAAGCGGCGGAATGCCGGTGCCAACTTTGGCAGGATCACACGTGTTAACTCCTTTTACCGCAAAACAGCCTATATCACTTCCTGCATTTTTTATTTCAGGTGCCCCGGGAAGTACTGCATCCACAACAAATGTCTCAGTTCCAAAGGGATATGTCACGGTATATGTTCCGGGCGCAGGTAAGTCTATTGTGAATCTTACTCTTGCGAAAGCCGATTGCTCTCCGTCAACCGCTGCTTCTCCGGCAAATGCTGCTTCCAGGGCGAGAACCATAATGCCGTCAACCGGTTGCCCGGGTCCGCCGATGGTTGCATCTGCAGACCACCAGAAGCCTTCTGCATTAAATCCATTTGTCACCGAAAACGGGTTTGCCGGGTCGACTGGATCGGAAATTCCGAATGGGTCAGCGGCTTCCATCAATTCAAGCGCCATGCCGTTCTGGTCCTGGTACCAAACAGGAAATCCCCCTCCAAGACCTCCCGCAGGCGCAACCGGCCCGACAGCTTGCAGCGCCGCCCCTCCAGGCAGGACGAACAGCGCTGCCATTAACAGCAATATCAAGCCGTTCGACAATATTTTCTTAAATGTTCTTAATCTATTCACTTTCAATATTTTTAATTTATTTTCTTTAATTTTCATTTTAATCCTCCTATCCGGATTTTAATTATTACTTTACTTACCGTTGTTTTGTTGTATTCAGTAAGAGCCGCCCGTATACGGCACATTCTGACCGCGATTCCAATGTGATGTGAGATTCTTTCAGGCTACATTATATTTAATTCCCCCCTAAAAATAATAATAACTTTATGCTAACCGGCATAGAAAAAAGCGTGTTATTTTTCTTACACGCTGAATCCGCATTGTATACGCCCGATCCTGCAAATCCCACTTGAACCATCTCCCGTTCACGACTTTTATCGATTGTTTTCTATTGATCTATTTTATTCCGAATGAATCTGAAGGGGAGAGTATGACGCCTCTCCCCGATAAAGTTCCACTCTCTCCGTTTTTTATTGATCAATTTTATCCTGAATGAATCTGAAGGGGAGTGACTGACGCCTCTCCCCGATAAAGTTCCACTCTCTTTGTTAAATAAACGTTATTTTTTGCAGGAACCTGCGATACAATTCTTTTTTCAGGGACTTTGTATGCCCATCCGCTGAAGCTATCTATATACAGTATATCCTCACCGGAGGTTTTTTCGATAAACCGGACTTCTCCCTGGTGTATATCAGATCCGACCCAAAATTTTACAATGTCCCCCACGGACGCACCAGAGTATCCGGCAGGTGCTTCAGGGTTTACAGGGTCGTTCTCATTCCTCTGATTATTGTTCATCCTATTGTTCATCCCGGCAAGTTCAGGAAGTATAGGGGGTTTTATTAACCTGAGATTATTATGTTTTACATACATCTCTTCTATTGTTTTGCCTGGGATACCTGTTCTAAGTAGTTCCACTCTTTCTCTGGGTGTTTCCAACATGTTCCCGATTCTCCATTTTTATCCATTTTCTGTTTATCCATTGCCTGCTTTTTAAGCAGGCAAGCTAAACACTCCTTACACATCGGGATATAATCTGTTACCACAGGTATTCACAATTACGAACGGCAAAGTGGAGCGAAAATTAATTAAGTGTGCAATATGCTTAGTTAACAATCAATGAACCTGCGGAAAAACATCTCCTTAGACGAAGAGTATCTTAAAAAACTCGAACCGCTGCTTAAAATTCACAATGGCAACCTGAGCGCCGCGATACGTGAGATAATTGATCTATCGGATATCGCTTATAAGGATCCGGATTCGGTGAAAAAACTTATCTCAGGATTAAAAAATAAGCAAAACCTGACATCATCGACCCTGAGCTGGTCATTGAAAAATCTTACCGGCAGGCTTCCGAATGAAGAGACCGTTCACAACATAATTGATAATAGCGTTTCTTCTCTCTCTTCTTTTGAAAAGCGTTTGAATGAGCTTATGGGAGAGATCTACTGGGATTCTTCGATTAAAATAAGTCCTGATGATGACTGGAAGCCAAAAAACGCCTCTTTTACAATAACTGGAAAGAACCCGGACATGAACAGATACTTAGCTTCGGTCGTTGCTGTGTTCGCATCGAAAAAATACGCTCTTGGAGTACTGAATACCAGGAGTGCGGATAATACTTTTGAGATGCACATGAAAAGCGGGGAAAAAGAGTGGGTAATTAAAAGCATACATGATAGCTTCGGGTACATGGACCGTGCTTTTTCCGAGCTGTATAAAAATCCGGATTTCTGGAACATGATGCTGGATCTTCATGCGAAGATGAGCCGTGAACTTGTGACAATACCAAAGCAGCTCTTTGAGGAGACTCTCAGCGGGAAACCATCTAATAAGATCACTACGATCATTGAAAGATCCTGCGGCTGCCCTATAAACCAGATCCCGCTCGATGACCTGTTGGGAAAGATCAAGGTTATCTACCAGTATACCGGCATAATTGAAAATATGGACATCAATAAAGATTCCTTAATAATATATCACACATTCACCCAGCCTGAGGCTATTAAAAAGCTGGCGAATATGTTCGTGGAATTACTGGGTTTGAGCGGGCATGCATACAGTTCCATGATCAGTAAAAACCTCATAGTCCTCAGACCCGCACCTAAAGCTGGCAAGATACTTATAAAAATGATAGATGAATTAAAAACAAAAGGAGAAGACACCACAGATTTTCATAAAAATCTTTTAAAAACATTAGACATGCTAAAGAACATGCCCACCAACGAAGAGTTTGTAAAATCGCTGGGCTGCAGATTTGGCAAAAAGATGATACAGAATTATGAAAAAGATAAAAAAATAAGTACCTGGGACGCAGGAACATTTATCAGATATTTGCAAGAGATCGCTGCTATCCTTAAACAGGACGCAAAATGGGAAAATATTGGCGAAAGCGTCATTTATGGCAAAATTTTTACCTGTCCTCTGGTAAAATGTGATGCCAAATTCGATGCACTCAGCTGTATGTTCACAAAAGGAATGCTTGAAGGCGCAACATTGCATGCCTTCGGTGAAGAGGTAGAAATAGTTCATACAGGGCAGCAATCCGCAGCTTCTGCAGGTGACATTTGTGAGATCTATATTGCCTTCAGGTCGAGCCCATCCAATAATTAGACAGGATTAACAGGATTGACAGGATAAAATGCAAAAAACCTATCCTGTCAAGTCGGAATTATTGGATGGGTTCCTTCAGGTCGTAATTATTAAGGGTTGGCAAGCAAAAGAAGTTAGTTCATCGGGTGGGGATTTTTTTACGGTATTATACACACCTTGCCAACCTTAATACCAACTAGGCTACACAAAAGAATAATGGTTGTTGTGAAAAATCGTGCTAACAAACTGGAAATAGGTGGTAATCGTAATTGTCTACTTTATACATAGCAAATGCCCGGAGGTTGATATACTTTTAACGCATTAGAAGAAATAAGGGTTATTGAATGGGGAGTTCATGGTAAATTTGTCGAAGGATTACAAAGTTAGAGGGGCCAGGGTGAAATTGCTGCCTGTCTCAAGTGTGGAAAACGTGAAAGATAAGAATAGATCAATGGAAGAAGTTCTTCTCGAAGTTGAGGGGCTCAAGCAGGAACTGGAGAAAGAGCGAACACTGCTTAAGGAAGTGATAAAGCAGGTGCCTTCAGGGGTGATAATAGCTGAAGCTCCTTCAGGGAGATTTATTCTGGGCAATGAGCAGGCCGAGCGGATCTGGGGGAAACCTTATATGCCGAAGGAATTGCCGCTGGTGCGCTCCATCATGACGGGCGAGGTTGTGATTAACGAAGAGATAGATTTCCCGCGCGGTGACGGTACTCATGGTACACAGATCTGCAGTTCCTCCCCGATTTGTGATGAGGAGGGAAGAATTATAGCAGGCGTAATGACTTTCCGGGATGTCACAGAGCGCAGGCAGGTTGAGGAGGCGCTGCGCAAAGCGCAAGACGGGTTAGAAGAATGCAGGAGATCGCAAGAGCAGCTCAGGGCATCCCTTCAAGAAAAGGAGATACTTTTACGGGAGATTCACCACAGGGTCAAGAACAATATGGCGATCATCTCCAGCCTGCTAACGTTCCAATCAGAGCTCAGCGACGATAAAAAGGTTATTGAAATGTTCAATGAGAGCCAGAACAGGATAATGTCCATGGCTCTTATCCATGAGAAGCTTTATCAATCAGAAAGCCTATCAAAAATCGATCTAAAAGAATATATTTACGATCTGGTGAACGGCTTGATCCAATCCTATGAGGCAGATACAGGCAAAATCGCACTGAATTTAAACGTAGAGGATATTTCACTCGGGATAAGCTCTGTTATCCCCTGCGGATTGATCATCAATGAACTGGTTACTAATGCTTTAAAATATGCATTCCCGGAAGGCAAAAAGGGTGAGATCAAAGTGTCACTCTGTTCAACGAATGAAAATATGATCGAACTTTCGGTCGGCGATAACGGTGCTGGCGTTCCAGAAGATTTTGATTTCAGGAAAACCAAATCTCTTGGTCTGTACATAGTTACAATGCTTGTAGAGAACCAGCTTCATGGCGAGATCAAGCTTAACCGGGATAAAGGAACTGAATTCCAGATCAAATTTAAAGGAGGAAAATGACGGCGGGAACACAGATACTGGTGGTTGAGGACGAAATTATCGTTGCGGAGAATATACGAAGAAGGTTACAGAAGCTGGGATATTCTGTTCCTTTGACAGTATCTTCAGGGGAAATGGCTATTAAAAAGGCGGAGGAGAATAAGCCGGATGTAGTGCTTATGGACATTGTGCTGCAGGGTGAGATGGATGGAATCGAGGCTGCTGAGCAGATCCGTGCGCATTTCAATATTCCCATTGTGTATCTCACAGCTTATTCGGATGAAAAAACACTTCAGAGGGCAAAAATAACAGAACCTTTCGGGTATATCATCAAACCATTCAAGGAAAGAGAATTGCAGATCGCTATTGAGATCGCTCTCTTCAAACACGAAATGGAGAAGAAACTGAAAGAGAGCAAAGATTGGCTCCTGACAACGCTCAAGAGCATAACGGATGGAGTGATAGCCACAGGTCCGGAAGGCTGCGTGCTGCTCCTGAATCCTGCAGCTCAGTCCCTGACAGGGTGGAAGCCGGAAGAGGCGGAAGGGAAGCCTCTCCGGGATATCTTCAATATCACAAGTGAAAAAACTGATTATTCAAATCAAACGGTATTGATATCTAAGGATGGGACAAAAACGCCGATTGAGACCGGCAGCGACTCGATCAAAGATGATGAGGGAAATGTCATTGGCGTCGTTGTAACCTTTCACCGCACCAAAAAGCACAGGCAGGCAATGTAGCAGCAAAGAATTTTGCTTCTACACTTTGCGTTCTTCGCGTCCTTTGCGGTGAATTACCTTTCAGCCAGCTTCTCAAGGATTTTCTCAAGACGCTGGTTATGCTCTTGTTGCTCTGTTATATAAGAGTCGAATCTCGTTGCAAAAGAATCAAACTTAGTATTGAGGTTATCTATCCCCACTTTGATATCTGGAAGGGCTGAAGTATCATTCTTGATACCTTTTAATATATCGACGCCGATATCTAATTTTCTACTAATATTTTGAACTTTGCCTGTAATTCTAACATTGTAGCATTTCTGCATTGTTTTATCCATGGTTGTGAACTCTATTAAATTTAACCATAGCGTCAAGATTCTCTTGGTTTTTATAAATAAGCATCAATAAATGGCTTCCACACTTGCTCCTACCCTTAAAATGGATTGAAGAGCAGGTATAAATTCGCAGGATGGAGCGGTCTTCTCCAAAACTTTTATAAAATTTGTTAAAACTATCAAACACTTTCACTTTGCTTGGCATCACTAAGAGCCTATCCGAAAAATCAATCAATATCATATTTTCGAATGACTACAGAGACGCAGAAAGTATATTGAAAAAGCCCTCTGTGCCTCTGCGTCTCTGTGGCTTTTAATAATATTTGCCACTGAGTCGGCTATGAACTGCGGTTCATAGATGAAACATGAAAAAATTAATATTGGTTGCTATGTTTTACTAATGTATCTGGTATAAGCAGAGTAGACCAATCTGTGCCTGGGTCTTG
>Ga0074199_1000442_pt1 | contig 65916 bp, 54 predicted proteins | sample EPASupsiteSAE347_FD_64528 | JGI IMG/M metagenome (GOLD analysis project Ga0074199, IMG submission 64528) | Bioremediated contaminated groundwater from EPA Superfund site, New Mexico - Sample SAE3-47 | ecosystem: Environmental > Aquatic > Deep subsurface > Groundwater > Contaminated ... | reverse complement strand
CTATTCGCTCGGCCTGCCTGCTTAAACGCTCTGGCGTTTGCGAAAATTCTTCGGGGAGTCTGGATCATCACTATGGCCGGTGGAAACCTCTTTATCTTCATTCTGATGTTCCCGATGGCATATTCAAAGGTTCCCGGCATGATCTGTTCGTCAAGTGAAACAGGAATCATGACGCGTTGTTTATAATCATACGGTTTAAAGCGAGCCATAAAAGCACCCCACAAGTGATGCGAGGACATTATAGCACATAATCGTCTGAAGTACCATCTAGTGTTTCGACTTTATTGCTTGTACCGCGTCTGTTTTTGTAATTTTCCGACAGTCTGAACGCCCAGGATAAGCTGCCCCTGAGGGGCATATGCGCTAATTTAAGAGGTCCTTTTCCGTTCTAATACGCCATCTCCGCTACTTTAATTCTTTTTTGAAAAGCAATGATTCCTTGAGAAAAGAAGAATTCACTTCTTGAATCCCTTCGGGGAGGGTCTTTTTGAAGGTTTGACAGCTTAAAGGCTGTCGCCACCGCTGATTGCTTTAAGCGCTTTCTTGGTCTGTCCAGGTAACGCTCAAAGGCCAAAGGAATGGTTTCCTGCCAATAATTTAAGTTGGGTATTGTCCCAATTGACGAAATTATTGCTGCCACAACAGCTTTGGTTAATCGCCAATGCGATATGGGGCGAAAAGTATTAATTCCTTCCGGAGTGAATACCTCACACTGAGCAATTGCATTTTCAACCAGAATAGCTGCCAAAAGCTTCCCTAATAAGAAGGTTTCGCAAAGCTGATCCTTCTTTGCGCTTATTTCATCAAGTTTCATAATCCCTTTTAGACGTTTGAATAGCAGCTCAATTTGCCAACGAAACCTATATATTTCCAGAATTTCAGAAGCAGTTACAATGTCTTCAGCCAAAGTTGTAAAAATGAAAATGTAATCACAAGCCTCTAAGGTCCGCTCATCCAGTTGCCGTCCTTTTTTCTTTGCTTCCTGATTTGCTTTTCGCCGGGCTTTTTCCGCTGCTTCTTTGTCTTTGCGCATAGCAATAACTCTTCCTGAAATAGCCGGAATTTTTTCTGAAATCAAAGGTGCGGTCTGCACCTGAATGTCACACTGACCGAAAATTTTTAGTTTTCTTAATTCACCGAACAAGTCAAAATCCTGGCCGTCAGGATACTGAAGAGGAAAATTCTGCCAATTCATTCGAACAATAACATCGGCCGTGGCCTCTTTCACGTGCCAAACCCCTCTTCGATGAGAATAACCGCGATCGACAAGGGCAACATCTCCCGGGTGAAAGGTGAAATTGGTGAGGCTTTCCCCAACTTTATAGGTGGTCAATTCCAGATAATCCAATTGAAAGCGACTCAAATCAAAGCCGGCATGGAGGCGATAATCAGATCCTTTACTTCCCGGGCGATTGACAAGCGATGCGTCAAAAATCCGGATTCGGAAAAGATTTTTAAAGGGGGGTGCAAAAGAAGCTCTTTCTTTGAGCATGAAAGAAATCAAAAACTTTAACCACATGGGGCAGTTCAGAAATCGGTTCAAAATTGCAACATCAGAAATAACAGCAATACCCATCTGGAAAGCCCATGTGGCCACATCCCGAAGAGAAAAGTTCAACATTGAGTAGGCAAATACCAGCCGTAATAGATCGGAAGCAGATTTAACCCCCCTTTTTCGAATGATTGCCTTTTCCGTTTGTGCAGTCTCTTCAAGATTCGAAGGCAACCGAGCCAACAAAGAATCCCAATTATTTTCAACATATTTATTTGAACGCATGGAGAATATAAGGGGGTAGATGAAACAGAAGTACAAGCTCGAGCCGATCAGTTTCATACAAATTTACCGAAAGGCTTTCTTTGCACAAACAAAACCCTGTATTTAAGCCGGGTATAGGCTTATGTTAGCGCATATGGGCGGGACCCCTCACCGAAAATCACGCGAGGGCCGTCATGTGGTTGAAGACTGGACAGGACCGAAGAGGTAAGGACGTTCCCGCCGTTGACCGTGCGGTCGCCCAAGATGCCGTTGAATAGGAGGTAATACGCGGTTCCTCGATAGACGCCAAGAAGCGCCGATCGGCGACCGTTTGGAGCGGTTGGCAACGGTGCGCCGGTCTCGGCAAAAAAAACATGGTGGGCCAGGTCTGCAAATCTGACCCGCTCGCCGATCCGGCCGGATTCATCGAAAAGCGGGGAATCAAGCGAAGCAAAGCGAAAACCACCACCCAAACCTTCAACGCGGGTTCTGGCTGTTGCCGTGCCGGTCTCATAGCCATTGATGACGCGGCGCAATCGTTCGGCTGTGACCTCGCGGCAAATCCGGTCATCCATTTCGACCAGGATAAACCGGCGTTTCTCTGCGTCACCACCCGCTCTATTCATTGCCAGAACCGTATGCCCGGTAGTGCCGCTTCCGGCGAACGAGTCGAGAACCAAGTCACCGGGGTTCGTGGCAATCTGCAATACCCGCTCGATGAGCCGAACCGGTTTCGGTGTGTCAAAAGCCGTCTGGGTGCCGAAAATACTTTGTATGGCTTTGCGGGCTTCATCGGTGTGACCAACCTCATCATGAGGCCACCACGTCCACGGGACCAAGCCATCTGCTTCGCTCAAAAATTGAATTACCCTGGGGACCCCATTGCCATTGGCACCGAACCAAATTCGATTATCACGAAGGAGCTCTTGAAAATTCGCTTCAAGGGTCGACCAACACCGGCACTCAGGCGGGTTGTGCCTGGTGCCATTTGGAGCGACGATTTCATACATTTGGTTTGGCCGCCAGCCCTGAGCGGTCAATGTAATGCTCTGCCATGGCCCTCTGGGATCGTTATTGGGATTTTTGTAGAGAGCCCGCTACTTTTCGTCCAAACCAACACGATTTCTGATTTGTTTGAATCGTTCAGGTTGTTTCGCGTAGACGAAGAGATACTCGTGAACGTCGCCGATGGCCTCGCGATTCTCTCGGGAATACCGCTTTTGCCAGACATTGGCGGCAATGAAGTTGGCCCGGCCGAAGACTTCATCGCACAGGCAACGAAGATGCGCGGCCTCTGAGTCGTCCATGGAAATCCAGATTGAGCCATCATCACGGAGAAATTCCCAGAGCAACGACAACCGAGGAAACATCATGGAAAGCCACTTGTCATGCCGGGAAAGGTCATCGCGGCCGACCACCGCCCCCAACCAACGGCGCATTTCCGGGGAGTTGACGGCATCGTTGTAGACCCACCCTTCATTACCTGTGTTGTAAGGAGGATCAATGTAGATGCGCTTCACGCGCCCGGCATAGTAGGGCAGAAGAGCTTTCAGGGCATGGAGGTTATCCCCCTGTACCAGTAAATTTCCGGTATCAGGATCGCCGGACGAAAGCACCGTATTGCTGTTCAGAAGCCGGAAAGGGACTTCACGATGATGGTTATGACGGCGGATTTGCCGATCCAATCGAGAGTTGGCATGATCAGTCCTAACGACGGTTTTTTCCGAAAAGTTCCGAATGGCTACCTGTACGGGCGAAGGTCACCACACCAGGTGCCAATTGATAGATGAGGAGCCAATTGGGGGCAACATGACACTCCCGATAGCGCGACATGTTGCCGCGTAACTGGTGATCTTTGTATTTCGGATCAAGGGTAACGCCGTTTACCAAATCGGTCATTACCGCATCCAATTTTGAAATGTCTAGATTTGATTTCAGAGCGCGGCGGTAATCCTTAACGAAATGAGTCGTCAGGATCTTTTTATTCATCGTCCGATTTCAAATACTCAAACATCTCTTCCGTTGAATCGAAGGTTTTGAGATTGCGGCCTTCTTCGACATCGCGCATAGCCTGTAACGTGGTCTTATTCGGGATTCGAAGCTCAAACGGAAAACCCCGATACATCTTCACATGGGAGAAGAACATGGTAATAGCCTCGGTCAAGGAGATACCAAGCTTCTCGAAGATCTTTTGAACGTCATCCTTCAAAACCGGATCAATACGGGCGTGAATCATGGTTTTGTTCATAACCAACCTCCTCGCGGGATTGTGTATCGCTCAAGAGATACGTTACGCCCAAACTGAATTTTTGGCAAATTTTTTCGCCAGAGGCGACAGCATATCGCGCAAATCAGCTCAAGATAAGGAATTGTTGCCGTAGATGATGTGTGAAAACCGAAAAGTACCAGGACCAACTTCGCTACCAATCCTCCGCTGCGAGAAACCATCATCCGCTTGCCGAAGCCACAATCCATCTTTTCAAAAAAGTTCCACGTGCTCGTTATCCTTTCGAATTGCCCTTATCCACCCGCTGAAACCACTATCCATGTTCTAAACAAAACAAATTGAACTACCACTATCCATTGCGCGTAATCCATCCGCCCCGAGCGTTATCCTATCCTTTCGGGCGGGCGACAGGTTGACAAAAAAGACTTCGAGTGACCTCCAATCCATTGAACGGCATCCAATCCATTGTCGCGTCCCAGGAATATAAACCCATTTCGAGCTCGCCATCCGACTTTCGAGCAGGTCGGACAAAGTTATTAAGCAGATCCGTTAAGCATGCCAAAATTCAAGATAAACGGAAAGAAGTCACTTTACGATTAGTTCCGGACACTTTTTTTTGGCTAATCGATTGAGCCAGTATCCCGGGCGTTGTTGTGAGTGAGCCACTGCCAAAATGAAGATCTCATCAACTCTAACCTGATAGATTACGCTGTAGGGAAAGCGTTGTGTCAAGCACCGACGGCTTTTTCCGGAAAACTGACTCCAAGCTTCGGGGTATTCAACCACCCTGGAAATGGTTGCGTAGACCTCCTCAAGAAAATCATATCCCAACCCTGGTTCGCAACCTTCATAGTAATCAACTGCTTGTTCTAATTCCTTGCGGGCGGCAGGATGAAAGGAAAAGATCATTTTCCGAGCCGTTTTCTGATTTTTGCAAACACTTCCTCCCCAGGAATTGCCTTGACCTTTCCTGAATCAAGTTCCTTGATCCTTCGTTCCGCTTCCTCTGCCCAAGCTCGGTCAATTTCTTCACGACTGGGCGAATTTAAACTCCTGAGTAGTTTGTCCACCAAATAAATTCGATCCTCGCATGGTAGAGAAAGTACTTGATCTGCCAATTTGGCTGTTGCTTTTGTCATTTCCGAACACCTCCATCGCCACCTGAATCAATAATACTCTGGAGAATCCCCACCTTCAAGCCTCCATTTTCCATCCCAACTTGTCTTTCTTACAACTCCTTCGCGCGATCGTTAACCACTCGCTGAAACCACTATCCCCCAACCTCAAATGAAACGAGCCCTCCATCCAACTTTCGGGCGGGTCGGCCAACCAGTAATTATCCATTTAAGCGGTGGAGCAATGTTCAGAGGCATTTCGTTTTCACTGGGGTAAGTTTTTCGCCAAATGAACGGAAATGTCGCTAAAGCGTTAGTTATTTTCCTTCAAATTGCAATTTTGAGGGCTTTTACAATTTTCATCAAGAAAAACGAATTTCTTGGCAAAACCGCGTCTGACCACAAATGGATCATTACTGAATATTTCCAGAGCAATCACATGAAAAAACTAGAATTAGCCAACAGGATCAACCTTGCATAATTGGCTGAAAAAGCATATAAGTCCCCGAAGGTTTGAAAAATTTTGAAGACTGACAAAACTTCTCTTAGCGTATATTTACGCAGCTATCTTCCCGACACCCACGATAGAATCATTTGTTTTGGGACTTCGAATTATGTTTTTCATGTGGGTTGTTAAAAATTTCCGGTAACACTGCTGAAATTTCACCCTTAGAAAAGTCCTTCGTATTACGAGTTACGATGACTGAAACCCGTTCGGACATGCCAGCATAATGGGTGATAGCATCTTCAAAATCTTTAATTTTACTGCTTAACGCTTGCTTGATGGTGTTCTCGGTTATAGGCGCAACTGCCAAATAACCTAAAAAACTTCGAATCAATTCTTTTGCTTTTTCCTGGCCAACTTCCCGAGCAATGAAATAAGCAACGGTTGGGACCGCATGAGCTGAGATAAAACCATGGACTTCCCCTCTGATCGCTGAATGCAATGCTTTAATAGATTCCACTGCAAAGGGTTGCCTTTGCAAGAAAACATCAAGTAAAACGTCCGAATCGAAAAGAACCTTTTGTTTCATTTGTATTTTTCCTCAAGATGGCTGTAATAAGCTTCTTTTGCCTCTTTATCTGTTGGTGCTTTGGAACTTTTTTTTCTGGCAATACCAATGATTTTTTGCATAAAGGGATGGAGTTCTTCTTTTTTTTGTTCAGAAGTTGTGAGGCGTTGAAAGATCATTGCAACTACATGAGATAATGAAAGGCTTTTCTCGTCCGCCCATGCTTTAGCTTGGTCAATAAGAGATTTTTCAAGTCGCAGGGTCAATTTCGTTTGCATAACAACCTCCAAGACGTATTATCTTAATAATAAAGATACGGCGAACAATAAAGGTTGTCAAGGTTGGGAAGGAATGCATCGGGGGAACATGGCATAACACAAAACATTGATCGCAAGAGAAAGTCGGAGACGGCCGGCCGCGCGTGAGCGCGACGGGGTGGGGTTTGGCGTAGGGTCTAGTTTACAGAATGCGTGTTCTGTAAAGCCGACCCCGCCGGGCGTAGGCCGAGGACGGGCCGGGGCAAGGGCTGCGTCGGATAATAAATTTATTATCAGGGTATCAGCCAGAAAAATCACTTTTACCAAGCAAATCGAGAATTGGGGCGAATCTTCAAGACCGAATTCATCCTGGAATCTCTCTCAAAACCATCATTGAGACGTCGTATTCGGCAAGGGCTACTCAAGGGAGAACAGCTTCATTCGCTCGCAAGGCAAGTTTTTTATGGCAAGCGAGGAAAAATCTATTCCCGAGACTTGGAGGAACAAATTGGCTGATCCCCTCAATTCCAGAAATTTCCGGAAATTCTTAATAATGAAATCCTCCATTCCCAGTTTTGTGCTAAAGTAAATCCACGAAATGACTAAATTCGGAGGGAAACAAACTGTGAAAAAATTTCTGTTCCACCTGCTGACGATTGTTTGTCTGCTGGCTCTAACCCCTTTGACGGCACAAGCCACCGGTGATATCACCATATTCGTTAACCCGGGAAATGCCGTGTCAGGTGCTACAGTCTCCTTTATGGTCAGTGGTCAAAGCAAGAGTGCTCAGAGCGATAACATGGGTATCGCCCGCTTTTCGGGCATTCCAGCCGGCACTTATAACTTCAAGGTTGCCAAATCGGGCTACTCCGACGGATCGGCTGCCTTCACGATCGTGGAAGGCAGCAACACCGGTAGCATCTACTTGGGAGTCCAGACCGGCAATGCCACGATCACCGTCAATGACAAAGCTACCGGTAAGCCGGTCAGCAGCGTCCAGGTCAGCGTTATGGCCAACGGTCAACAGGCTTATCTGAATACCGATGCTTCGGGTGTGGCCGCGTTCACCAACATCAAAACCGGCACCTATATCTTCGAGGCTCTGGTCAGCGGCTACAAGACCGCCACAACCACAGTCACCATCACCAACGGGGGAACCGCCCAAGGCAAGATCACCATCGAAGCACTCACCTCCGTGCCTGGCAGCGGCTATGGGGACGTCACCGTTTTCGCGAACCCCGGTAGCCCGATCAGTAATGCCGTAATCACATTCACCGTGAACGGCCAGACCAAAACCGCTCAAAGCGACAGCAAGGGCATGGCCAAATTCACTCAGATTCCCGCCGGGAGTTACACCTTCAAGAGCACCAAATTCGGTTACTATGACGGATCCCTCACTCAAAGCATCTATTCTGGGGTAACCACCAGCGTCAGTCTCCCTATGGCTACCAAATATGGCAACGCCACGATCACCGTGGTCGATGCCGCCAAAAAGGCGATCTCCGGCGCTGAGGTCGGCACCTATGTTAGCGGACAGTTGACCTTAGTGAATACCAACAGCAGTGGCGCTGCGGCTTATACGAAGATTCAGATCGGCACTTACACCTTCTCGGTAAGAAAAAGCGGCTATAACGATAATTCCGCCGTGGTCTCGGTCACTCTCAACAATACGACCAAACAGACCATTGCCCTCGCTCAGCCCCTTCAGGTGACCTTGCATTTCACCAATTTGCCGAATGGCCTAACCCTCGATCAAGGAATTCTCGTCACATCCAGTGGCGGTTATGCCGCCATCGTTTCGTCAATCACCAAAGACCAGAACGTCACGATCAGGGAAGGTGGCACTTTTGATTTCAAAGCCAGATGGATCGACGCCTCCAAGAAATACCGCTACACGAAAACCAGCGCTGTCAATATTCCCAAATCGGGAAAATACGACATCAAAGCTTACGGTGACCCGGGCTCGCCTTTCTGATCGTTCAACCGCATTAGCATTGGGAGGAAGTGGGACATTCATTTCCACTGGTGTACAGAAAGTTTCGTTAATTTGAGTACATTTATTTTGTTTGACATCTGGCCTATTTCAAGATTTAATTTCACGAAGTTCCATGCTATTAATGATATTACATTCGTTAATGGAGAAATATTATGAACCGCCTAGCTGTTACCTTGGTTTTTTGTCTGATGATCGGCTCTATCGCATTTGCTCAAGACTTGAAAAAACCGGTTTCCGTGGTTTTTGATGTGTTGCAGGTAAACAGACAATTTGTGTTCTCAGGTACATGCCCATCAGGAGCAGACCAGCCGCCGACATTTGAGTTCAAGAAAAGAAACATTACCGATATCATAGCTTCTTTGGTTGAAATAGATGATTCGAAAACGGATTGGTCGCCCTTGGAAATAGGTTTCTTAAAGGCGAATTCAAAAGAGTTGTTCTTGAAGGTTCTCAATAACGATCAGAAGATTTCGCAAAAACTTGAAAAAGTCATCACTTCGAAGTTTTCCCCGCAAAATATCGTTAGAGTCTATGGAAAAGTTTCGATTGCATCGGTACCCCAGGGTGCCGATCTGCCGCCGATGTTGATATTGTATCTGGTGAAAATAGAAAAAATTGAATAAAATCCCCTTCGGAATTGCTTGCGGGAAGATTTCGACCAATACCCATCTTTACATCTAATATGACTACCGCACTTGTATTATCGATTGCTGACCCGATCGCTCAACTGTTGTCATGGTTGCCGGTGATCGGTGCAAAATTTCGACTTGTCATCAACAACAGCGGATTTCTCGCGAAGTACGGTATTCATAGCTAATTCGATATTTTATCGTAAATAATTTGAACCTCCTTTATGGATGGAGCGTAATATCTGGTGGAGGGAGCCATATGAGATGCGAAGAATTCAAAAAAGACTTTGATAAGTATGAAATAAGCGATCTTCCTCCGCAAATGCTTGAGCATGCCGACGGATGCAAGGAATGTCGTCATTTATTGGAAATCCAGAGAAACATTGACAAAAGCATGATGATATTGAATCGATGCACGCCGAAACTCGATTTTACATCGAGAATAATGACCGCCATTCGAAGTGAAGAACCGGGAAAAGAGTCGGGAAATACCTTAACGGATAAAATCTGGAAATGGTTTGTTCCCGCCCCGGCTTTTCGCTTGTCCATGGTGATAGGTGCGATATTGGTCCTCGCCGTAATAATTCTTCCTCAGTTGCTTTTGAAATCACCCGCCGATTTCCCGGGCTCGAATATTTCCGAAGAGCATTGGGAAATGGCCTTTTTAAACGATCCGTCGGGTTTCGCCGCCAAGGCATGGAATGGAAAAACATCCGGTATTCTGCTTCCAAACGGCAATAGTGTTGATTTCCCTGAAGGCACCAAGGTGGTTTTGAATCTCCCCGGAAAAGCCGAAGCGGTTGTTGCTGACGGCTTTGTTATCCCACAAGAATCGGGGTTCTATTTGAAAGGTGGCGTTGCGGAGTTGAAAGTTCATAAGCGCAAGAAAACCGATCCTTTCGTAATAGCAACACCGTATGCCGACGTTGTAGTCGTTGGAACCAGCTTTAGGCTTGACCTCCATGGAGATAACCTTAAAGTCAAGGTAACGGAAGGAAGGGTTCGCGTGGTTAATCCGGATGGTGCTTATGAAGTTGGTCTTAATGAAGAATTGGTTGTCGGTGCAAAAGGCTTCTTGGAAATTCCGACCAGCGACCGTAATGGAACATCATCGACCCATTTGGGGCGAACAAGCCGTGCATCAAATGGATCCGAAACACTGGGCGAACTCGAAAGTCCAGGTAAATAGAATCTGTTTTCGGAATGTGAATGCAAGATACACTCAGCGATCAACAACTCGTAGAATCAGCAAAGAACGGGAATCTTAACGACTTCGAAGCTTTGGTAAATCGCTATCAGGGCATTGTTTTTCGGTTTCTCTATCATTTTATGGGTAATCACAACGATGCCGAGGACTTCACGCAAGAAACTTTTATCCATCTTTATCGAAAGCTTTCTTTATACAATCCAGCTCAATCTTTTAAAACATGGTTGATAACCATGGCTAGAAATCTTGCCGTTTCGCATTACCGTAAGCGTTCTCCTACTCCTATCGATCCTGAAATTATTGCTGACGTCGTCAAAGATGTCGTTAGTGGTCCGGAAGTCGAAGCTCTTATCAAGGAAAGCACAAGGGAAGTGCAATCAGCGTTGCATCGGCTTTCCGATGAAATGCGTGAGGTCTTGGTTATGAGATACATGCTTGATTTTTCTATTCAAAAAGTGGCGGAGGCTTTGAACATTCCCGAGGGAACCGCGAAATCTCGGGCTTTTCAGGCTAGAAGTGAGTTGCGGGCTGCGTTGACAAAAGTTTTCCCGATTTTGGGCGAGGTTAAAGAAAAATCGTAACTATTAATCATCGGGTTGTGAAAGAAAATTACACGATGAATTCGGTTTAAATGAACAAGTGCTGTAAGTAATTTTTCGAATTCACAAAGCAAATGAAAATTGTAAAGAGAACCATTAACTAAATAATGATAAATAAAACCGGTATAGGGCACCTGGATCGTAATGCGATAATCCGAAATGAATGAAAAATAAAGGGTTCATTCACAGCCATCAATGGGAATTTAGAACGGTTGGGGTTATCAAAAAAAGGTACAACGGATAATGTGGAAATTGTGGATAACCTTGGGGATAAGCTAATAATGAGGGATGTCGGCTGTGGAAAAAGATTTTTCTGTGCCCCCTTGACAAATTGATTGCAAGCTAAACTGAAGGGATATTCCCTATGAGGTTCAGGGCTGATGCGCTTGAACTACCATGAAGGCGGATTTTTCGGCTGCTTCAGATAGGCAAATACTCATCCGAAGCGAATTCCGCCGCCATGTGTTTTAATAAGCACATGACGGTTGCCGAGAAAAACCATTCTTGTATTTTATTCGACTTTTTCCAATACTACGGCCCCGTAATCCGGAAAGCTGATTATATTTGTATTGATAAGCCTGGATTCACGTCCGCCGTTGGCATGTTCATCCTCGTTTTCAGATTGAACCGAGAATGCCGGCCAAGTGGAATTAAGCCATTCTCTATAAATACCCCTCGGGAGATTAAATGATGTCAGATCTCTTTGTCCGGCCAAACCTCCGAAGTTTACGATAACGAAAAAATTATCGTCTTCGCCGCGCGAGAAGCAGAGAAATTGGTCTTGGGTAAACCTGATATGGAGAGGCGATGGGCCTTTAATGCATGAACTTTGCCTGAATCGGCACAGTTCGCTCCACCATGCACGAACTCGCGATTTATCGGGATCCGCAATATAATCATTCAAGTCGAGCGGCGTTGATTCTCCGAATTTGAATTGCTTATGCTCGCCGGATTCCGCTCCCATGAAAAACATCGGAATTCCCCTGCCAAGCAATGTGACTGTCGCGGCGACTTTGCTCATGCGCAATCCGCGGCCAAATCCGGCGACATTAGCGATGCGATCGTTGACATTGCCGACTTCATCATGGCTTTCCGGATATATTGTCATATTAAACCATTCATCGCATGCCGATTGAGTTAATTGCATGGCTTCGGCAAGCTTCGACATTACATGGGAACCTTTGCAGGCATCCACCAGACGATCATGAAAATCATCTCCCCATTGGCTATCCATAGGGCCTCCGTAGTTTGTTAGGGCCCATTCGTTGGGAAGATGCTCGGCAATGAGAATGCACTTTTCGTCAACTTGAGTCTTTACGGCATATCTGAGAGCATGCAGGAATTCCCAACCACCTCCGGAGCCGGTTTTTCTCACGAACGAGCTTCCTTCATGGGAATGGATGATGGTGTGAGTGTGATCAAAGCGAAATCCATCAATGTGAAATTCTTTCGCGAGATAAACCAAGTTTTGAGCGAAGAAATGAACCGATTGGGGATGGTCGAAGTTGATCATGGCTCCCCAGGCGGTATCTCCGTCGAAATATGTATCTTTTGCCGTCGCCCAGAGTATATTGTCTTGATGCCCGGCATGATTAAAAACAACATCGACGATCACGGCCAAGCCGTTGCGATGACAGACATCCACAAGCTTTTTCATTGCATCAGGGCCGCCGTAGTCTTCTTCAACGGCGTAAAAAAATGCCGGATCATATCCCCAGGAGTTTTTACTCGCGACCTCGTTAACGGGAAGCAATAAAATTGCGGTTGCACCGAGATTTTTCAAATATCCTGAGTTTTGTTCAATTTCATTCGCGAGACGCAACAGTGGCGGGGCATCATGAAAACGATTGGAAAAACGTGCCGCATGAAGTTGATAGATGACGAGATACTCCCAGCCGGGATATTTCCATGATTGATCGCTCCAAATAAAAGCAGATGTATTGATCAATCTGGAGCTTGCCGGGTGCGATTTCTCATCGGTCCAACCGCCGGCTGGGTCGCGATATTCTTCCTCGTCGTTTACCAGGAAACGATAGCGCATGCCGTGATAATCATCATTGTAATCGCTTGTTCGCGATTTCGTAAACTCTTCTACCGGAATGCTTGTCCACCAATATGCCCCGTCGATTGTCGAAAACATTTCAACCGGATTTTGTCGCCATTGTGTCCATTCCCCGATCAAGCGAACTCTGGATGCCGATGGGCAATGAAATACAAAGCGGATGTTGCCGTCTTCGAAATATGCTCCCGGCCTTTTGATAAAAAACGGTGGATCACGGAATCGGTTGAGGGGTGGAGCACATTTCAACAGCGTCCCTCGATTAAGAATTACAAATCTTGTTTCGGGATTATCGTCCGCGGACGGTTTGAATTGATGGCGATCAATTTCTTCCCCGGTACCGTCGTTTGAAAAAAACTTAATCGATGTGGCGATTCGAGGATAAGTTCTGATGGTGATCTCTTGCGATTTGTTTAACGTTGTTCGCTTTATGAAATTGGCTCTGGCTTTATTTGCCCATATCATTGCATATAGAGGACCGGTTAATGAACAATTCGGGGTTTGTCCCGCTATCTTCAAGGTAATTGATTTGTTCATTCGCGGAAGTTCTTCGAATATTGCGCAATCGCCTTCAAGCATCCAGAATGAGGAGTCCTTGTCGATCGTGATGAATCTCTTTGCGTCGGGATGTTCCCATTGTTGGTCAGGCGGCAGATCCGGATTGAAAAATTGAATACCATAGCTAATGCCGCTGTAGACCGAGTATTTATAGCAGTTCCAGCCGTCCTTGATTTGTCGCCTTGCAATGTCGGCTTGAAAACCTGAATTTTCCTGCCAAATATGCATTACCGGCTGGACGTTGTCGGGAATTTCCTGTCGGAAAAATATGTTAAGTTCCTTCTTTTGGGGTTGAACTTTTAAAATTTGCTCTGATTCGCTATGTGTCCAGATTTCATTACCATCATCGGATGTCCAGATTCGGTTGGCGTAATCCGGTTCGAAAGTCTCATTGTCTTTGCCGGGATTTCGGATGAATTTGAAAAAGAAGAAGCGATTGTTGGTTTCATTAACCGGGATATCCCAAAAAGGACCTTCAACGGCAGTATCGTTCGGAGAATATCTTTCACTTTTTCCAATATTTGGATTCCACAAATATAATTCACTGTCGCGGTATCTGGCGGCCGTAATCAGGTGAATTCTAACTTTGTTTGATGACGCGGGGCGGGGTTCCTTGAGAATGATTCGCGAGGAGTCCTGAAAAAACCAGATCTTATCGGGAAATTTTCCCGACGATAGCTTTGGTATTCTCCTTTGAAAGAATTCGTTTTCGTATTGGTGCTGATTTCCTCGAAGATCTCGATCAAACAACATGAATCTCAATCTTCCGACTTTTTTCCCGAAGGTATTGTATTCGAACTCGACAAATCTGCTTTCCGATGTTTTTACGGGACGAAGATCGATACCGGATGACGATCCTTCCCGCCATAAATGGAGAGTAGGATTTGGAAAATTTGTCCATGCCGCGAATCGCATTTTATTGTCTCCTCTGTTTAGTTCTCGGAAACTATCGATAAATTTCGGAAGCCTATCGACGAAAGAAAATCATTCGTAACCTGCTGAAAAGGAAAACCGAGTCCTTCCAAAAGCTTTTGAGATTCTGAAAGATTCTACCAAAAACGGCTGAAGATTTCAGAAATTATATCGATAAGCCAGGAAGGTGTGAAATAATTGATTTCTTTAAAATATACCACATCGGATAGCCTCATTTGATCAGCACCATGATTTTAAAAATGCTCATTTTTTTCAATTTTTGCCGATTATTTCACACCTTCTGAGAGTTACAGGTGAAAGATATCGGTTTTTTGGTTAAAATGGATGCAAGAAAATTCCGGAGGGCTATCGATGGAAATAATTCGTGAAGGAAGTTGGATTTGTCGAAACTGTCAAACTAAAAATCGAGGAAGCGTCGAGATATGCAATAGTTGTGGTGCCGATCGGGGAGACTCCGAATTTATTTATGAGGAAGATGGCCGCGAAATCACGGATGAAAAAGAAAAGGCCGAGGCACATGCCGGTCCGGATTGGATTTGTGCTTTTTGCAGCTCGGCGAATGCCTCAAAAGAGCAGAAATGTTTGCATTGCGGCGGGGCACGCACGGAAGGAAAGTATCGCGAAGTTAAAGAGGTTTTTGCCAACGATTCTGGAAATGTAAAATCGAGTTCGATGGCTTCACCGTCTTCTTTTTCCTCAACATCAGCATCAAGAGGCCAGGGATTTCATATTCCGTCCTTTCTCAAATTCGGATGTTTTGGCGTAATTTTACTTTTCGCCGTGCTTGTTGGTTTTGAGTGTATGTCCTTTAAAGATTTCATGGAAGTCACAACCTGTGAATGGCGAAGAACCGTGGTTGTCGAGCAATATCAAACCATAAAGCATCATGACTGGGTTGATTTGGTTCCAAAGAACGGTAGAATCACGAGTCGGGAATCGAAGATTCGGTCGTACAAGCAAGTTTTAACTGGTTATCGCGATGCGGAAGAAAGCTATACGGTTAAGGAACAAGTCGGCACTAAGCGGGTGAAATCGGGTGTCAAAGATCTCGGAAACGGGCGTTTCTCTGAAACATATCGCGATGAGCCTGTTTATAAAAGTGTTTCGAAAACCCGGTCGGTTCGTAAACCAGTCTATCGCAACGATCCGATTCACGATACTTGGGCGAATTTCGATCTTGATGAATGGATTGAGATGGAAAAAAAGACCGCCAACGGTACTGTTGAGGATGCTTTTTGGCCCCAAACGGATTGTGCCTCGCACCCCCAAGACATTGTTGGGGAGCGGCGTGAAGGGGCGAAGAGCGAATATTACATGGTGAAGATGAAATCGCAGAAAAACCAAAAGGATTACGAAGTAAAAGAAATCGATGGCAAAGTTCTGGATTCCGAATGGTTTAAGAAGCTCAGACCGGGAACCCGGTGGGACGTTGACGTCAGCGGCTTGGGAAATATCAAGGCGATTCGCCTGCCCGGCGAAGAAGCGGGGAAAAAATAAACTTGGTGAGAATTATTCGGCCTATATTCCTGATGTTCCGGGTTGTGTTGCCACTGGAAAAACCCCATAAGAAACGAAAGCCCGGATAAAGGAAGCTCTCGTGTTTCACCTGGAAGGCTTGGCGGATTACGGCGCCGGCGCCTAATCCGCCTTACCCGAAAACCGGCTTTCATTTTTCAGCTATCAATAGCTGAAAAAACAAACAACGAAGCGACGGTTTAGAATGCGTAATTACGCCGTCGCTTCGCTGTTCTATTTCATTGGCGAAAAATATGTATGAACTATGCCTTTTTCATGCTTTCGATAACCGCATCGGCCATCCCGCTGGTTGTCGTATTTCCACCCATATCGTAAGTTCTGGCTTTGCCTTCGGCGACGACTCGGGCTACGGCGGTGTGAATTTTCTTGGCTTTCTCCTCTTCGTTGAGCCATTCCAACATCATCATTGCGGCTAAAATCGTAGCCAATGGATTTACCTTATTTTGTCCGGCGTATTTCGGCGCCGATCCGTGAGTCGGTTCGAAAACTCCGTATTTATCACCGATGTTGCCGCTGTAAGCGAATCCCAAACCGCCTACCAATTGGGCGCAGAGATCGGAAATGATGTCTCCGAACATATTTTCGGCGACCAATACATGGTAACGATCGGGGTTTTTGAGAAGCCACATGCACATGGCATCAATGTTCCCTTCGTTCCAAGGAATATTGGGGTAATCGGCCGCAATTCGTTTCATGGTTTGGAGCATCAAGCCGCCGGTTTCCCGCAACACGTTGGGTTTTTCAACCAGAGTAATGCTTGGCTTATTATTTTTTTTCGCGAACTCGAAAGCTTTTCTTATGATTCTTTCGCATCCCTGTTTGGTCATTATTCGCGTTGACAAGGCGACTTCAGCCGGCGGAAATTTATTGAATCTCGCCATTTTTTTGTTGTTTTTTTCCATCGCGGTTCTGACATCCTCAGGAATCGGGCAAAACTCGACACCTGCGTAAAGTCCCTCCGTGTTTTCACGGAAAACGGTGATATCGACCGTTTCCCTATAATTCAAGGGATTCTTCGGGAATGCTTTGCATGGCCTGACGCAAGAGTACAAGTCAAACATCTGGCGCATGGTCACAATGGGAGAGAAGTAAGTGAGTCCTTTGTCCTTGAATTCCGGTGCGAGCTCCTTGGCCGATTCTTCCTTGTTTTTCGAAGTAATCGCGCCGAAAAGGGCGCAATCGGTTTCCTTTAGAATTTTAATCGTTCTTTCGGGAAGAGGATTCCCTTCCTTACACCAGAATTCCCAACCGATATCTCCGTGTATATAATCCGCTTCAAAAGCGACGGCATCGAGAACTTTCCGGGCTGCGTCCATTACATCGACTCCTACGCCGTCTCCGGGAAGCCATGCGATCTTGTATTTACCCATAATTTGCTCCTTTATGTCGGTGATTTTAATATCCGGTAAGATAAAAACAGCTATGAATATAAGAGTTTGTGCATGGACAAATCAAACAAAAAACGCTTTTCCCGGACGAGCGAGTTGATGATTCGGATATCCTGGGGAAAGCGTTTCCCATGCGGGGATGGCTCTATTTCTTCATCTTCTTTTGAAGATGCGGGATAAGCCCTCCGTCGTTCAATATTTCCATAATGAAGGGTGGAAGAATTTTCGCGGTCGCGGTTCCGGAACGGGAGAGATTTTTAATCTCGCCTGTCGTGGGAATAACCTCGATTTTATCTCCATTTTCAACGATCTTGGAAATATCGGGGCATACCATGATCGCCAGCCCTTGATTAATAGCGTTGCGGTAAAAAATGCGGGCGAAACTTTCAGCTATGACAACGGAAATTCCGGCTGCTTGAAGGCAGGTTGCCGCTTGTTCGCGTGAACTGCCGCATCCGAAATATTTTCCGGCGACGAGTATATCGCCTTTTTCAACTTTTTTGACGAAATCCTTGTCGAGGTCTTCCATCGCGTGTTTAGCCATTTCCGCCGGTTCAAAAACATTCAGATAACGCCCGGGGAAAATTACGTCGGTGTTGATATCGTTGCCGTATTTGAAGACTTTTCCGCTGAATTTCATTTCTTCGCCTCCGGAACCGTGATTTTTCCAGCCATGGCGGATGTCACGACCGTAGCCGGCGAAGCCAGGAAAATCTCGGCTTCAGTGCTTCCCATGCGGCCTTTAAAATTGCGGTTGGTGCTGCTTATGCAGCGTTCTCCCGGGGCCATAAGACCTTGATGAGCTCCCAAGCATGGCCCGCATCCGGGGTTGAGGATTATCGCTCCGGCGTCTATGTAGGTTGAAAGGATGCCGCGATTAAGGGCTTCCTTGTAGACTTTCCAAGAGGCCGGGATAACGAGCATGCGCACTTCATTATGCACTTTTTTCCCCGCAAGGATTTTCGCGCCGATTTCCAGATCTTCGAGTCTGCCGTTGGTGCATGACCCAAGCAACGCTTGATGAATCGGGGTTCCGGCCATATCCGCCACGGGTTTGACATTGTCGACGGCGTGCGGACACGCGATTTGCGGTGTCAGTTTATCGAGATCGACTTCGATAGTCCGAGAATAATGAGCATCGGAATCGGGTTTGACTACTTCAAACGGTTTATCGGTAACGGATTTCACGTAATCGATCGTCTTTTGATCGGGTGGAATCATCGCGGCTTTAGCGCCCATTTCCATTGAGAGGTTGGTCAAAACCATTCTCGATGCGACCGTCATCTCGTCTATGGCTTTCCCGAAAAATTCGACGGACTTGTAATCGGCTCCATCGGCTTTGAGCAGCCCGATAAGATAAAGGATCAGATCTTTCGAATAGACGCCTGTTTTCAGTTTCCCTTTTGTCGTGACTTTGATGGATTCGGGAACCATAAGCCAGAGTTTTCCGGTAGCCCAAACCGCTGCCATTTCCGTGGCGCCTATACCGGTAGAAAAGGTTCCGAAGGCTCCGTGCGTGGTAGTGTGGGAATCGGTTCCGACAAGGACTTCACCCGGGCGACAATAGCCGTATTCGGGAAGTACCTGATGGCATATTCCCGTATTGATATCGTGGAAATTTTTAATGCCGTAGTCTTTTATGAATTCACGAACGGTTTTATGACCCTCGGCGGTTTTTGCGGTTTCAGCCGGGACTCGGTGATCGAAGATTATGACGATACTTTCCGGATTATAAAGCTTTGGAACGCCGATTGACTTGAAAACCTTGGAAACAAGTCCGGCGTTTTCGTGCGACATGGCAACGTTTGGGAAGACATCAAGGAGGTCTCCCGGTGAAACATCCTTTGTTTTTGCGGCTTTGGCCAAGATTTTTTCGGCCATCGTTTTACCCATTCGTATTCTCCTTAAATAATTGAATTCCCCGAAATGGTTCTCTTGCTGAAAATCGTCATCAAGGAGACCATTGGGATCGGATCAGTCAAACCGTAGGGTCAAGGTTTTAACGGCTCAAAAGTCGTGAAATCCGCGTGGTGGAGAAGAATTCCCTCGGTGGTTCTTTTCCCGTGATCGCCTTCGTGGCTGTGATTGGCGATGATATGAGATACCTCATCGGGAAGGCCGGCGAGAGTGGCGATCTGCACGCCGCTATAGGGATGACGAAGAAGTTTTCCCGATAGGCTTTTGACGTATTGGTCACCTTCTTTTTTATATTCCAGGAGCTTGCCGACATCGTGCAGAATGGCTCCGGAGACGAGGATATCCCAATTGATCGGGAGTCGATTGCCGATTACATTGTCGATAGCTTTCGCCATTCCCATGCAGACGCCGGTAACAGCGCGAATATGATCGAGAAGGGAAACATTCGTATCCTTTATGAGTAGGGTGAAAGGGATTTTCGGCAGATCCGCAGGTTTCCAGCCGCCTTTTTCCATTGCCATGATAAAAGCTTTAAGGGTTTTTTCTCGAAGAGAGGAATCGCGAATTTCATTGAATTCAGGAAGCAGCTTAATCAGTTCTTCTTTCATCTTATCAGTCCTTCCCTAGAAATTATTTTTATTTTAAGGGGTTCCCGATAGTTCCCATTTGACTATGTAATAAATGAAGCCACCGATAATCAAAAATTCGATAATGGGAAGGAATGGAAGACCTCTTTTGAGGGAGTCCCACCAATCCCAGAAGAAATTCAGCGCATCAAAAATCATCAACAATACGTGGACAAGCCAATAGGACGCTAAAAACACCAGCGTTAAAAAAGTCGGAATAACATAGTAATAAAACATCGACGAGGATCATACCATAACATTATTGGAGCAAGCAATCGGCAAAAAAAAGTATTAGCGGATTTTCCGTTGACCTTGCGATTTTTAATTATTATGGTTTGATGATTTAATTGTCTTCAAGCACCACAATTAAAAGCCTTCGCTTGGGTCGGAGCTTGTTTTTATTTTCATTATCGGCTCCAACTCTTTCATGTGAGCTTTAATGACGACGGCGGATTCCTTGTCGATCAATTCGCCGTCTCCGGTTATTTCAGTGCCGGAGGCCGCTTCAGCGGTCGTGGACGGCTTCTCAAGTTCGGCTTTGGTTTTCAACAGCGCATCTCGCGCGGCTGAAGCCAATGCGGGTTCCTTCAATGATTCCTCGATCTTGGCCAGCGTTTCTTTTTGCCGTTTCTCGGTTTCCTTTTCCATGTCTTCGGCATTCAGTTGTAGATATCCTGTCATGATCGTGACATCGACCATCGCATATTGCTCGTGACTTTCAAAACCGGCGGATTTTACGGCCTCTTCAAGTTTTTGGAATCCCTCGTCTTCAGGAGCGCTGATTTCACCGGTGTGGCATTTTCTGGCAAAATCAGTTCCGATCTTTATCAGAAGCTCGTGGGCGTTAAGGTATTTCTTAACGAGGTCTTCATTGATTTTACCTGTTTGAGCGCAACTCGAAGCGATGAAACCCAACGAGAGAAAAAACACAAAAAACCAGATAACGAAACGGTTCATTTAAGAACCTCCTTTCCTTATTTGCGTATTGCATGAAAAGCGAACGGACTTTTTTTTAATTGCATGATGATTTACAGAGTAGTGAACAAGCGCGCGAAAATTTTAGCATCATCGCCATGTTTTCCATTGACTAATTCAACCGGTCATAAATTTTTGGGAAGCCTTTCATTTTTTCCCTCGAAAAATTTTCTCATTACGGCCTGTCGGTTGTGTAGAAACCTTTTACAGGGGCGCCGTTGCTCCAATAACCCATGAATCTTTGGTTTTCAGTGTTGCCGAAAACTTGCGAACGATCGCCTCCCGAAAATGCCGTGTCGGCTAGCGCATCGAAAAGACGGAAAGTTCCCAACCAATCCATGGCGTCGATTCCTCGACACTTTAACGGTCGCGCCGTACCTTTATGCTTGAACATGTGAATGAATTCAAAACGCCGGTTTTCTATTTCACGCTCGTAAATATTTTCCTTGGGCGCGAATGGGGCGAAACGGTCGGCGAACAACGCGGGAGTTCCGCGAACGTCGGAAAGCAGCGTAATGTAAGTCTTGTCAGTTGTCCGCACATTATCGGCTGAATAGAAGATCTCCCTGGCGATATTCTCCGATTGGGCCAGGTCTTCCTCGCCGACGACGACCATCAAGAGTGTTCCCTCGCGTATGGCGGAAAGATCATACATTTCCATGCCTAAATACCCGCCTTGTACAAGCCCGCCTAATGGCATTAAAACCATCACTGCTTTCGGCACGGGAATTTTAAAATAGCGGGAAGAAGCGGCGACATTGGCGCCGATTATCGCTCCGGCTTCGTGTCCGATTACGGACACTCTGTCGCGGTCGGGAGCAATCGGTGATGATGAATATAGAACTTTGAATGCTTCCTTTATCGATCTGATGGTATTCAGCGTGTATACGGAAGCATGCGATCCCGTGCCTTGATAACATGGGAAAATCACTATCCAGCCGCGTTTGCAGAGATGTTCGATCCAGCCGATGTAGTAATCGGGATTCGCGGCGAACCAACCGTGAAGAAAGACGGCGACCGGGGCGCTTGCGGGGGTGGGCATCGCGGGTTCGAAAATATAAAATCTTTCTTCGAAATATCCGTAACTTTTCTTAACAAAGTCGGCATGCGGATAAGAAGAGCCGCCGGGGCCGAATTTGGGTTGTTCAGGGCCGATCGGAAGCGCGGAAAATGCTTTTAGAGGTAGAAAAAGCAAAAAAGCTGCCAGGCAAATAATCGACGGTATTCGTATTTTCACGGCGAGAATATTACCGCTAAACTTATTTTTCCCGCAAGAGCCTTATAAAATACTTTGAATTTAAAACGTAAACATTATCGAGACCTCAACATTTCAAATACAAAGCCTCTCTTGTCATTCAGAATCAGGTTTGGTATCCTGAGACCGAAAAAGTAAATTCCCATCGCGCAGTTCGATTTGCTGAGCGTTCCACACTCAAGTCATTCGATCGGAGGATAGGAGGATACCTTGCTGAACAGCGAGGAATGCATTCGTGTTTTCATGGATAACTCCCCCGATGCGATCTGGATATGCGATCGGGATCTTAAATACGTTTTCATAAACCGAATTGGAGCTCTATGGCTTAAACGGGATGTGAGCGAGATCATCGGGAAGAGTCATGTTGATCTTTTCCACCCCGAAGTAGCGAAAAGGCAGGAGGAGATTTTACGCGGTATTTTCGCTACGGGTGAAGCGTTCGAGGATGATTTTTTCCATACGGTGGGCTCCGAAGAAAAGTGGCAGAATGTCCGCATTTTGCCGATGTTGGATAACGACCACCGGATCTTCGCATGCATGGGTATCGTTCGTGATATTACCGAACACAAGCGTGCCTTGGAATCCATCGAGCAAAATCAGAAACAACTTACTAACGCCATGGATCTCGCGCGGGCAGGACATTGGGAATTCGATGTCGCCACACGTAAGTTCAGCTTCAATGACCGCATTTTCGCTCTCTATGCCACCACCGCCGAGCGGGAGGGAGGATATCAGATTGCCGCTGAAGATTTCGCGAACAATTTCATTCTTCCTGAGGACGTTCCATTCGTTATGGGAGAAATCGAACAGGCAATAGCGGATCCTGATCAAATCGGCACCATGGAGATTGAGCATCGGATTCTTCGTCGAGACGGTCAGATACGACATGTTTCAGTCCGCTCTACCGTGGTCAAGGATGGTCAAAACCGTATTATCAAGACTCGAGGCATAATTCAGGATATCACGGAGCGGAAACAGAATGAGGAAATGCAGCGTTTTCACGCCCTTCTTCTGGAGCACATGGCGGAAGGAATCATGTTGGCCCAGAAAAAGGATCAGAGCATCGTTTATGCCAATCCCGCCTTCGAAAGGATGTTCGGATATTCTTCCGGGGAGCTTCTCGGAAAACAAACCTGGATTTTGGACGTCCCGAATAATTCTCAACAAAAAAAGATATCTCAAGACATCGCTATCTCCATGGAATCGACCGGCAGCTGGCATGGAAAACTTAGGAATGTTCGCAAAGACGGGAGCCTGTTCTGGGGTTCGGTGACGATAACGGGCTTCAAACACCCGCTTTACGGAGACGTTGGAATCGCAGTCCAGGAAGACATTAGCGCCCGGATGGACATGGAGATCGAGCGTGATCGCCTGGCTTCCGCGATCGCTCAATCAGGGGAAATCGTGATCATCACTGATATCGAGGGAAATATCCAATATGTTAATCCGACGTTTGAAGCAGTAACCGGTTATTCCCGGGAAGATGCCGTCGGAAAAAACCCCCGTTTTCTGAAGGGCGGGACCCACAATTTGGATTTCTATCGCCATCTTTGGGATACAATCACGGCCGGCCAAACTTGGCGTGGACAATTGGTTAATCGGAAAAAGGACGGAACCTTCTATTCCGAGGCGGCAACCATTTCCCCTATGCGGGATGCCTCGGGAGAAATCGTGAATTTTGTCGCGGTTAAACAGGACATGACGGAGTATTTGAAACTCAGGGAGGATAGTGAAAAGCTGAAGGTGCAGCTTCTCCAATCACAGAAAATGGAAGCCGTGGGCCGTCTTGCCGGAGGCGTGGCCCATGATTTCAACAACATGCTGAGCGTGATCCTCGGATACACCGAATTGATTCTGACGATGACGGATTCTTCAAACTCCATTTACTCGGATCTTCAGGAAATTTACCAAGCTGCCGAGCGTTCCAAGATTCTTACGAAACAACTTCTGGGTTTTGCGCGGAAGCAAACAATCGCTCCCAAGATTCTTGGCTTGAATGAAACCATCGAAGGAATGTTGAAAATGCTGCGGCGACTGATCGGGGAAGATCTCGAACTGGTTTGGAAACCTGATCCGATGCTTTGGTCCATCAGAATGGATCCTTCTCAGATCGATCAGATTCTAGTGAATCTTTGCGTCAACTCTCGCGATGCGATTGACAAGCCCGGTGCGATCATCATCGAGACCGGAAATGTCGTCTTGGATCGCCACTTTTGCGGAATTGCCGAAGGTCCGGTTTTCGGGGAATACGCGATGCTTGCCGTGAGCGATACCGGGCGTGGAATGTCCAAAGAGATCCTCGATCACCTTTTCGAACCGTTTTTCACGACCAAGGAAACCGGAAAAGGAACCGGGCTGGGTTTGGCGATGGTTTATGGAATTGTCAGGCAAAACAATGGTTTCATCAAGGTTTACAGTGAAATCGGGAAAGGTTCGACGTTCAAGATCTATTTTCCACGTCTCGATGCAAAAATCGAATCGATGGGAGAGCGAAAACCGGAACCGGCCAAGAGAGGAAATGAAACCGTGTTGGTGGTTGAAGATGAGGAAGGTTTGTTGCGCCTTACATGCCGAATGTTGAAGCGCCTCGACTACACCGTTCTTGCCGCGAAAACCCCAAGTGATGCAATTCGTTTCGCCCATGACAATCCAGGAAAAATCGATCTTCTCATTACGGATGTCATCATGCCGGAGATGACGGGGCGCGATTTGGCAACAAAGCTGGTTACCATACTTCCCAGTCTCAAACTCCTGTTCATGTCGGGCTACACCGCGAATGTCATCGCACATCAAGGAATCCTTGATGAAGGTATCAGTTTCATTCAGAAGCCCTTTTCCCTAAAAGGTCTTGCGGCGAAAGTCCGTGAAGTTATCGATAAATGATTGCAACGAAATAACTACGCAATCATTTATCGATAGCCGTCGATTGTTCCGCAAAACCGCGTTGGGGAGGGATAAACGGCCGGATGATACCGCAAATCAACTTTGGTTTAGAGGTAGTAAAGCCAATCTTTTATCGGAATGTCGTAGTTCAGCAACTCATTCGGTTTGAAATAAATCGGCATTTCATGGTTGAAACTATCTTGAGAATCGGAACCATGAACCAAATTATGTTTTATATCGAGCGATAAGTCGCCTCTGATTGTGCCGGGTTCGGCGGCGAGCGGATCGGTGGCCCCCATTAATTTTCGAGTGATCGAAATCGCATTGCGTCCCTCAAGGACGACGGCTACGCTGGGCCCGGAGGTAATGAATTCGACAAGGGAGTCATAGAAGGCCTTGCCCTTATGGCAGGCGTATTGTTCGCGAGCTTGCGCTTCGGAAATCCGCAGCATTTTCAACCCTACGATCTTCAGGCCTTTGTTTTCAAAACGGGAAATAATTTCCCCCACATTCTGACGATGAACACCGTCAGGCTTGATAATAACGAAAGTTCGCTCTGTGATATTTTCCAGGCTCATGATCATTAAGGAAGCGTGAGGTTAAAAAGCATCGTGGCTCTGGTTCCTTTGCCGATATTGGTCTGAAGAATCGTTTTATCGGGCATGCCGTTAAGAATGAAAAGCCCTCGTCCGCGATCGCACAAAATTTCTTCGTTGGTTAGAAGATCGAGTTCCTTTTGTCGGGAAATACCGCAACCGTAATCTTCTACCACAACAATAAACTCCGAACCTTCGACGGAAAACTGTAAATCGATTAAACCTGTTTCGCCGACGTAGGCATGTTCGATTGCGTTCAGCAGGGCTTCCTCAAGCGAAAGAACGATCTGACAGGCACGCTCGCTTCGCACGTCGAGATGATCGCATATCTCCCGGAGCGTGAGAATGGCATTATTCAGATATAATCGTTCAGCGGGTATCCGCATATGGATAGACAGCCCTTCCGATGATAATTTTAGAACGCTGCTTTCCATTTGCTCGATCGGCTGTGAACTAATCGTTGGAATGGTTGTTCTCCTCGGTGCCCAAGTTCATTCCTTAGAGGCAATGACACGAATAACTTCTTCCTTTGAAGTGGCTTTCTTCAAATCTTCGATCAAATCTTGATATCTCAACAGCCGCGAAATTCTGGCCAGAAGCTTTAAATAAAGACTTCCGGATTCGATAGGCGCGGCGAGCAAGAAAATCAAGTGTACCGGGTCGCCGTCTACCGAGTTGAAATCGATTCCGCTTCCGGATCTGGCAAAAGCTATCGATACTTCGTTGACTGTATTAGCGCGGGCATGCGGAATTGCAATTCCGGCGCCAATGGCGGTGCTGCCGAGCTTTTCGCGGTCCAACACGGCTTTTACGAAATGCATTCGATCCGCGACCTTCCCTGAGGTGGAGAGCATGTTGGACATCCTCTCGATGACTTCATTCTTCGTGTTTGCTTGCATATTTAGATCGATAAAACTTTCTTGAAGCAGTTCAGAAATCATTCTTTTACTCCTACTTTCGTGCCTCTGACTAAGATACTATACCGCAGGAATTATGCCAACAATTAGATCACTTTGTACACAGATTCAACGATAAAACCGTGTGTGTAAAAAACACATTTGGATAAAACGTGTAAAATTCACACTATATATACATAACTTTAGAATATTATACATTAAAAAGTAAAGATGAGAAAAGATTCACAAAAGATAACTTCAAAAAAAGATTAATACCGTGCATTTGCATATTTTGTCAACTATTCTTCAATTCCATGTTTTTTCAATTGATGTCTCAAGGCGAATCTGGTCAATCCAAGTAATTGAGCGGCTTTGTTCTTTTTTCCATCGGATTCGATGAGGGCTTCCTTGACGAGCTTTTTTTCAATTGAATCGATATAATCCTTCATATTGAACCCGGCGATTTCCCAGGGATTATTGACTTCTCGTACGAAAGAGGCATCCATTTTTTGCGGTTTTTGCAGTTCTTCAGGGAGGCTGCTTTTACGAATTTTATTTGCAGTTTCCAGAAGCGTGGCTCTTTCAATCAAATTTTTCAGTTCACGCACATTTCCGGGATAAGAATATTTTTCCAACAGTTCACAAGTTTCCGGATGAAATCCGGAAATATTTTTTGAAAATTCTTTACGAAACTGATCGAGGAAATCTAAAGCCAGAAGCATGATATCATCTTTTCGCTCTCGTAATGTGGGTAAAAAAATCGTGAAGACGTTTAAACGATAAAAGAGATCACGGCGCAACCGTCCCTCTTCCATGGCTTTTTCGAGGTTGGCGTTTGTTGCGGTGATAATACGCACGTCAACGCTGATGTCCGTTGCTCCTCCGACACGGCGGAAACGCTTTTCCTGCAAAACTCTAAGAAGCTTTGCTTGTAGATTAGGGTCCAAGTCGCCGATTTCATCGAGGAACAAAGTTCCTTTGTCGGCCAGCTCAAAGACGCCTTTTTTTTGCTTTTGAGCGTCGGTAAAAGCCCCTTTTTCATGACCGAAAAGTTCCGATTCGAGAAGGGTTCCAGTTACCGCCGCAGCATTTATGTCGATGAAAGGTTTGTTGGCCCGTGAACTCTGGAAATGGATTTGCCTGGCCACCAGTTCTTTTCCGGTTCCTGATTCCCCGCGAATTAAAACCGTGGTTCGGTCGCTTTGCGCCGCCATGGCGATATGCTCTCTCAGCTGTTTGATCTTGACATTTCCGCCGAGAATTTGAGAATAATCATGCACTTCTTTTTCGCGATAATGTCTTAATTGGCTTTTAATAAGAGTTGTTTCGACGATTTTTTTTATCAGAAGATTAACTTCGGAGAGATTGTAAGGCTTCTGGAGATAATCATAAGCTCCGCGTTTCATCGCTGTAACAGCGGTGTCAATATCACCATATGCCGTCATGATTATTATCGGAACGTCGGGATCGATTCTTTGAATTTCCGATAGCACATCAAGACCGCTGGCATCGGGAAGCCTGATGTCGAGAAGGATGATATCGCCCCCTTTGGCGTTGAAATACTTCAAAAAATCCGTTGCTTTCGGGAAATCGAGGATTCTGTATCCATCTGCTTCCAGGGATTCGCGAAGGGTCCAGCGAATCATGTCCTCGTCATCGACAATAAGAATTTCAATTGCCATCGTTACCACGCCAAATTCGCGCGACGGACCGCCGCGACGATATCGGGTCTTTCCTTTTCATCGGCCATTTGAAAAATGTTCAAAAAGCATTGAAATAAAATCGGGGATTTTCCTTCCATTAAGAGTCGTAAAATGTGCTTTCGAAGATCGCCTTCTTGTTCAAGAAAGCTTTTGCAAACCATAAGAAGAGCTTCATCGGTTCCTATTTCCATTAAGGCGTCAACGGCGGCTTTCCTGGCTCGATGAGACAGGTCGTATAATAGTTCGTTGAGGATGGTGAGGTATTGTTCTTCCTTTGATTCTTGGAAAAACGCTTTATGAACGCATGCTTTTACGGCTCCATCCTCGTCATTTTTCAACGGCTCCAAATGCTTGAGAGCCTCTTTCTTGCAGATTCGATAAAGAGCTCTGACGGCTTGAAATCTTACTTGCCAATTTACATCCTTGGTTGAGGCGAGAAGCGTGGGGACATTTTCGTCTTTTCCGATGGCGCCGAATGCTTCGATGATTGAGCTTCTGATTTGGGCATTTTTTGCCTCCGGAAGAATTTTCTTCAGGATTCCGAGTGTTCGCTCATCACCTATTTCTGCAATCGTCTTGAGCGTTTCCAATGCGACTCTTTCCTCGGAATCGGCAAGCAGCGAAAGCAACGGTGCCAAGTCGTCAAATTCGAGATAGCGATAGGCGATGGCGACGGCTTTTCTCGCATATGCCTCTTTGTGGGCGACGAAGGCGAAAATCTCTTCCTTTTTGTTCCATCCCATTACTTCATAGAATGAAATCGGCGGAAGGGGTGATCGAAGTTTCGTGGGTTTCCATTCCCTGAAATCAAAAAGCGGGAGAGCGAGTTTATGAATTTGTTCATCGACGTAAATGAGAAAATCGCCGGCGTTTTCAGCCAGCGTTTCCGCTAAAAAGACAGCTTTTCCTGCGTGAGAGATCGGTCCAAGGGGGCCTCGAATTATGCGTACGACTTCGCCGGCTGATATTCCAATTGCGATGCGGGCTTTGGCCTGAAGAAGTTGCGGCGAGCTTTCAAGAGCTTTTTTGAAACGAATTTGGGCGTCAAATGCCGACACCAAGGCTTCAAACAACGCGTCATCCTTATTTTCATCCATACCGAAGAGCCAAAGTCGGTCCATCTGGTTGCCCGGATAAACGCTGAATGTAAAAGGGGCTTTCGCGGGTGAAAGTATTTGTTCTGCTTCTCCCAGAACAGGAATGAGTGCCGCGGGATTTTCCAATAGATCCGCGGCAAACCTTATCTGAACGACGGCTACTACGGCCGAACTATTGGTGGTAACGGTTGGAGGCGGAAGTTGATCGTCAAGGAGCAATCTGAATTTCAGATCTTCACTCGATCCAACCTGAATTTCCGTTACTGAAGGGGTTTGCGGAATCGGTCGTTTCTCTTTCGTCGGTTCAAGGTCGGTTTTAGATGAATTCGCGGCATCAGTTGCCTGCGGCGAAGTTCTGGCGACTTCGTCCGTAACCGCTATTTCCCGGTCTTCTTCATCTTCGAGAGAAAACATGACGAAAACCAGTAGTATCACGACTACTGCTACGACAATCATTAGAATAGCGTTCATAAATTATCCTTGGCCGTCTCTTAACAAATCGCCGAAATTCTGATTTCGATCATAATCTGAAACTCTCATTTCGTCACCGATGTCGGTTGCAACAAGCATATCAACGGGGACGGTATCCTAAAAATTTTACCCAATCTTCGCGTTTCCGCCAATTTTGACGGACCTTTACCCAAAGCTTTAGAAAGATATCACGGCCGAGAATACTGTTCAACTTTTCCCGCGCGGCGATTCCTAAAGCCTTGATCTCTTTTCCGTTTTCGCCGATAATTATTCTTTTTTGTCCCTCTTTCTCGATGATTAAATTGGCTTCGATGAAAGTTTTTCCATTCTCTCTATCTTTGAATTGCTCAACGACTACGGCTACCGAATGCGGGACTTCATGATAGTAACGTTCAAGAATTTCTTCTCTGATTATTTCCTCGGCAATCTCTCTTTCCGACATGGATGTGTAAGAATCGGGATCGTAAGCGTGAGGGCCATCGGGAAGAATCGAGAAAAGTTTCGCGGAAAGTTCTCGTAATCCTTTGTCGCGGGTTGCGGAGATGAAGAAAGTTCCGCTGAACGCGCCGAGGGATGAGAATGCCTGAGCGATTTCGGATAATTTATCATGAGGAAGAAGATCGATTTTATTAACAACAAGGAATATCGGCCCTTTGATTTCCGAAAAAATTTGCGGAATGTAAGATGCATCCTCAAGCGGTCTTGGATCCGCGGCATCGATTAGATAAATGGCGCCTTCAAGCCCTTTGAGAGTTTCACGGATTTCGTTGTCCATGAAAGCATCGAGTTTGTTTCGAATCGGATGCAAACCGGGCGTATCGCAAAAGACTAGTTGTGCATCAGCTTTTGTTAAAACGCCTAATACTCTTTTCCTCGTTGTTTGCGGGCGGGAAGAAACGATTGAAACCTTTTCGCCGACCAATGCATTTATCAATGTCGATTTGCCGGCATTGGCGCGACCGAATACTCCGATTGCTCCAAATTTGGATATCCCTTCGTTATTTGAAACCATCAATTTTGATGACTCACTTTTTTTATTTGATGCGGATTCCATTTTTATTATTGAGTCCTGCCTTTCGAAAACTCCTTAAGCCCGGCGGATTACGGCATCAGCGCCTAATCCGCCCTACCCGAAAACCGGCTTTCATTTTGCAGCTATCAATTAGGTATCCGTTTTTCGGCAGAAATGCCGGACATTGTGCCTTTCCTTCGTTTTTACCCCAATAAGAAATCTCCAGGGGATTTCATGCAATTTGGTATAACTTTTGCCCCCTGATAATATGTAACTCATTATGACGCATGAACACACATCGACGACGGGTATTGGCTCGTCCGCTCGAATTTGCCGCCGGAGGCCGGTAGCCGTAATCGGCAGCATCTCATGCACACACTCGAAAAAATGCGCCATCCGGGTATATTTCATATATCTGATCCATACGTGGACGATATGCCCTGAAGTAACCTTTCTTCGGTAGGAGTTTATCTTAAGCATCACGGGGATGCAAGTCGACAAATAAAATTCATTGCATGTAACATAGAAAATCAATGCTTACGGATGCTTGTTGAATTTAGATGATCGACATATTTTATCTGCAATTCAAATATTATTCGCGCTAGAATTAGTTTTGGTTTCTGAGTTCAATTTGAAAGGATGGAGAATGAAAAAAACTAGGCCTGTCGAAGACGAACCGCATTTTCTTTTTCTGGAAGAGATGACGACGCCCGTTGTGGAACGATTTTTGGAATCGGGTGATCCGCTTTTCATCCCGGTCGGGACCTTGGAAGCTCACGGCAGGCATTTGCCGGTTGGAACGGATACCATGTGCGCCAAGGGAATCGCCGCCGAGTTGGCGGAAAAAATGGGCGGTGCCGTCGCCCCCGCTTTTTCCTATGGACTGACCAATTTGTTGGCGCAAACCGCCCCGGCCAGCTTTTTCCCCCAAGACATATTTCGGGCATATCTTGAAACGGCTATCAAAGCCTATATCGCCCATGGATTCAGGAAGATCGTCATCGTTAACGGCCATGGCGGGAATCGCGATGCTTTAATGCACATGTGCAGGGCCCTAGTTCGTGAAACTCCCGTGGCTTTAAGCGTAATACATTGGTGGTTACTTGCGGAAGAAGCATCGAAGGAAGTTTACGGCGCAGTGGGCGGACATGCCGCCGCCGAGGAAACCGCCGCGATGCTGTATTTCCACCCAACGCTTGTCGATCCGGACTTGTACGATTCGGCAAATGATGATTTTACGCCGAATGAAGGAATGTGGCTCTACCCACCGCCGGGCGAAGTATTGGTTTATGACGGCAACCCGCTCGGTCGTCCCAATATGAATTGCGAGAAAGCGCAAAGATTCATGAAATCCGTGATATCGAAAATTCGTGAAATCCTGGAACGTTGGTTAAGTCGAATTACACGGCTGAAAGGCGGGCTACGCCCTTCTTGAAGTCTCGACTGATGATTAAAAGGAATAAATATCTGCCTCTGGACACTTTCCTTTTCGATAAGTACAATTAGACAATATTCCGGTCGACGGAGTGAACATGTTTCGAACGACGAAATGCCTTGGGTTAGCTGTAATTCTCTTTATTGCCGGTTTCCCTGGGTTTGTGACGGGCGAATCGGCTGATGCGGCCTACCAAAAATACGTAACCGCCTATCGGGAATACCAGAAAGCGGTGGCCGCGCAACGGCCGGCAGCCGAAATCGACCGGATTCGCCGAACCTATGTAAGTGCCAAAGACGCCTACGTCGCGGTACTGCCGGGAAAATCGGCGAAAATCTCCCAATCTGCGTTGTCGTCCGTTTCCCTCGATTCAACTCCGACGACAATCCCAACTTCGTTATCGGTTTCAGACCTTAGCAACGGTATCGAACCTGTTTCGATTCCTGCTCAAATTTCCCCGGAAATTGATCCCGCTACGTTTTCTTCAGACGTTCAGGTTATGATCGATTCGTTGAACAGCAAATCGGCGGGTTCTTACAGCGATGCGATTATTTCCCAAATCAAGGACTTTCTGGTCGCCAACCCATCACACCCCGATCGCAACAAGATCAAATACGAGTTGGCCAAAGCTTACGAACGCTTGAAGCAAGACCAAGCTTCGGCCATCGCTCTGTATAAGGAAATTGCCGCTGATCCTGATTCAGGGTGTTGGGGCAGTTATGCAAGCCGCCGAGTGAAGTATTTGAACGCTTCTGTTGACAGCGCCAAGTGGAAAAAAGTGTTGTTGCAACGTTTCGCGGATATGAACAGCGCATATAATAAATATAAGGCGACTTCCTGGCTGGCTTTTCCAGTCAAGATGGACTTGTATGTGAAATACGTTTCCACATTGCGTTCATTCGTTAAAGCCCAGAACGATGAAAGCGATTTCCAACTTTGGTATGAAGCCCTTGGAGCGCCGTTCGCTCTACCACCCGAGGAGTTTTTTGACAAGTATACGGAAAAGGTCGATCCGAAAACGATCGATGAAAGTGTCAACGTCAAGCTCGTCTATGACAACTACAAGTCCTGGTTTACTCGCTGGAAACTCATTGATTCGGCCAAAAGCTCCATTGATATGACCTATTTCATTGTCGAAGATGACATTTTCGGAATTTCCCTGCTCGGACTTTGTATGAAAAAAGCCGCTGAAGGAGTTCGGGTGCGCCTGATGGTCGATGCTCGCGGCTCGATCAAGTTGGGTTTTTCGTTATGGTCCCAAGATTACCTTCAAGAGCTTGTCGGGCGAGGCAATTTGGAAATCAAGGTTTACAATCCGATCGAGGTCAACCTTGCTTCGATACTCACCGATTGGCGAAGGATGCTCACGAGCAATCACGATAAGATCATCGTTATCGACGGCCGCCAATCCATCATTGGTGGGCGCAATATCGCGGACGAATATCTGATCGACCCGATCGACAATGCTGATGCTTGGCGCGATTGCGATGTAGTAATAGACAGCGAGGTTCTTGCATCGAAACTGGAAACCGCTTTCATCGAAGAGTTCGAGCTGTTGAAAGTTTTTGAGGTTGCATCCTCCAGCCTTGGCGGAACCCGATTGCGAGGTCTTGAAATGGAAGCAGCGAGGCATTCCATGGAATCGGCGCTGAATGGCGGAACACTTCTCGATCCTCAAAAGGTTTCCGACGACATCAGCAGCGCGGTGACCAAGTATAACAGCGAACTTACGAAACTTAAACACATGACCGGTTATCCGCAATTTGAACCTTTCGAAGGGGCGTATGTCGCCCCGGTTCAGATTCTGGATAAAAATTCCCTTTTGGGTCCGCGCAACGACATCACCGACAGCATCATCCAGTTGATTGACGGTTGTCAAAAAGAAATCATCATCCAGAATCCTTATGTCGTGCTGACGCCGCGTGCGGAAGCTGCCCTCAAACGGGCCTCGAAGCGAGGGATTCCCATATACTTCCATATGAACAGCCCGGAAACCTCCGACGTCTCTCCCGCTGAAGCCATGTTTCTTCGAGATTGGCGAACTTTTCTCAAGGAGATGCCCACCTGTCGCTTCTTCGCCCGCGTCAATGAAGGGTTAGTGCATGCCAAGAACTTTGTTTTCGACGCCAAAGTGGGAATAGTCGGAACCTATAACTTCGATTACCTCAGTGAAAAATGGAACTCCGAGGTTGTGGCAATGATTAAATCGCCGGAATTCAGTGCTGAACTTCGCAAGGAGATTTTCTTCGACATGTCTAAAGCGAAGGAATATCACCTTGCAACCGCCGATTCTCCTGAATTCGGACCGGAAGATATCGAAGGTGCCAAACAGTTATGGTTGCTCAAGCTGCTTTCGAAAATGGGCTGGCTCAAACCCCTGTTCTAAGGCCTTGCTAATCCCCCCTACCATCGGCTCTTGGCAATGATTTTCTGCGATTGTCATGGAAACAGCCGTATTATATTTGACAAACCATCAAATCCGTGTAAAATTTGCTTCGATGTTCTCTTTTTTATTAAGAGTATCTCAAAATCGTAATTTCATAAGGAGATAAGAAGTATGAGTAGATTTGTTAAATGCTTTTTGGTTGCGGTTTTATTGATTACACCGGCACTTTCTTGGGCGCAATGTGGAGGCGCGTGTCCGGCTTCATCCGACGGGAATGATGCATGTGCTTCCTGCCAAAGCGGCGATGCTTCAGCCGAACCGGCCGATCAAAAGGTGGTGGCGTCTCAATCTCAAGTTCAGGAAGAAGTTGCTGCGGGGCAAAATGAAGGTACGGTAAACACGACGGCTCTTTTCGCGTTGTTGAAGACTAAAACTCCTCTTATTCTTCTGGATGCCCGATCCGGAAAATTCGACGATGGGAAGCGTATTCCCGGAGCTAAGTCTCTTAACGACCAATCGAAACCCGAGGAAATAGAGAAAGTCGTTTTGGCCAAAGATGCTTTGATCGTGACTTATTGCGCGGGTTTGAAATGTCCCGCCAGTCACAAACTGGCCGAGCATCTGAAGAAACTCGGATATACACACGTAATCGAATATTCCGAAGGTATCGAAGGTTGGACGAAGGCCGGCAATGAAGTGGAAACAGCGAAACAGTAAACAACCCTTTCGTCCAACAATTCTCGGTGAGTTTTGAAATGCTGATCGAATTATTGATGGCTGCAAAATGAAAGCCGGTTTTCGGGTACCCGAAAAAGCGCGCCATCCGGGCGCATTTCGGGTATCTACGCCGTCCGTGGACGATATACCCGAAAAAGCACGCCATCCGGGCGTATTTCGGGTATTTACGCCATCCCTGGGCGATATAGGTTGGATTAGGCGCCGGAGCCGTAATCCGCCGAGCCTGAGGAGTTTTCGAAAGTCAGGCGTGACTGCTTGGATGCGTTTATTGAGAGGGATCGACGAGGCCGTCGATCCCTCTTTCGCAAAATGTTTACCGTGAATTGTTGTCGGCCACCTGGATTTTCTTCGGCGAAGTGCCATCTCTTAAAGATTCATAAAACTGGATGTGAAATATTATGAAATATCAGCCTTTCGTTCTTTTTCCTTATTCTGCGGTGGTTGTGGGTGTCCTGACATGCTTTTTTATTTTCGCGGGTATTACCGCAGATTTCGCCGAACCGCATTTGATCCGGGATGGTATCATTCGCGCCAAAGTGGAAGCTCAATTCACGGAGCAGTATAAACTTGCTTTGAATCGTGAAAATCAACTTTTCAGCGTCTTTCATCAAGAGCTCACGCAAGAAGAGCGGGAAGCTTTGAAATTCCTTTTCGCTTTTATGCCGCTTTCGGATTTGGCTGATTATGACGGCGAATATTTTTTGAGGGTCGCGCAAGTCGCATTAGAAGCCCGACGAACCATGCCCTGGGGAAACCTGGTGCCCGAGGCTCTCTTTTTCCGATATGTGTTGCCTTGCCGCGTAAACACGGAGAATCTCGATTATGCGCGCCCGGTAATTTTTGCCGAGCTTAAGGACCGAGTGAAAAAAATGTCGATGCTTGAAGCGGTACAGGAAGTGAATCACTGGTGCCATGAGCGCGTTACATACCATGGCAGTGATATGCGTACTTCTGGACCTTTGGCGACGTTGAGAACATCTTGGGGCCGTTGCGGGGAAGAAAGTACGCTTGTTGTTTCCGCTCTTCGCGCGCTGAGTATTCCCGCCCGACAAGTTTACTCTCCACGATGGGCACACATGGACAACAATCATGCATGGGTTGAGGCATGGGTGGACGGCAAATGGCGTTATTTCGGCGCATGTGAGCCGGAACCGGCCATGGATATGGGTTGGTTCCGCGAACCGGCGCGCCGGGCCATGATGATACATACCAAGGTGCTTGGCGGCAGCCCGGGAACTGAAGATAAAATCCACTCTACTTCATGGTTTGACGAAATTAATGTTCTTTCCGCTTATGCTCCCGTGCAAAATCGTCTTGTAAGAGTCGTTGACGGTTCCGGAAAGCCGGTAGAGGGGGCTGACGTTGAGTTCGGCATATTCAATTCGGCTGAATTCTACCCTCTGGCAAGAAAAAAAACGGGAACCGACGGCTCGACGAAACTCGTTCTTGGAAAAGGCGATATACGAATATGGGCAACCAAAGGATCGTTGGTCGGATACAAAAAGTTTTCACGAAATGAAAAGGAAACCGTGATTGTTCTTGGTCCGCTCAATACGAGCGAGCGTGTTGAATCTACGGATTTCTTTCCTCCCGAACAGCCGACGCCGAGTCCTGTGTCCGTAAACCCGGAAGTTGCCGAAAACAACAAAAAGCGTTTGGCTGAAGAGAACCGCAAGCGTGATGCTTACATGTCCACTTTCATGAGCGAAGCCAAAAGCGTGGAATTGGCAACCGAACTGGGTCTTGATCCGAAAATATTTTGGCCTCTGATCCGGAAAAGTTTGGGTAATTGGCGCGAAATTGCGAAATTTTTTCGCCGAACACGTGATGAGCATCGCTGCTGGGCATTAAAGTTGGTCGAGACATTGAGTGATAAAGATCTCAGGGATATCCCTGCCGATGTATTGAAAGATCACTTGGATTGTTGCTTGACCGAGATGGAAAATCCGCCTTACCCGGATCTAGATTTGTTCGTTTCCGGAATACTCGCTCCACGTATCGCTCATGAACTGATAAGACCTTGGCGCGGTTATCTGCGAAGGGAATTCGGCTCCGCTTTCTTGGGCAAGGTTCGCGAGAATCCCGAGACGGCGGTGGCTTGGATTAAGACGAATATTCGGCTTAATGGAGACGCCAACTATTACAACGTTCCGATAAGCCCTCGAGGTGTCTATGAGCTGAAAACGGCCGACGGATTAAGTCGAGACATATTTCTTGTCGCCTTGTGTCGCACGGCTGGAGTTCCGGCGCGTTTGGAGCCATTGGCTTCCTTGCCTCAATTCATGGCGAAGGGATCATGGAGGACCGTCGACTGGGATGGAAAACCCTCGAAGAGTGTTCCCAGCGCCAAGCTTTCATTGACCATAAAGAGTGAGACGCCCCCCGGTTACTTTTCAGACTTTACGTTGGCAAGATTCCAGGATGGTCGCTACGAAACCCTTGGTTTTGAAAATGCCAGTTGGACTTTTTTCCAAAAGCCATTCGGTCTGCCTTGCGGCCACTATGCTTTAACGACCGGATATCGGCAAGCCGACGGCAGCGTGTTGGTGAATCAGCATTTCTTTGAATTGAAAGAGGGGCAGAATCGCAGCATTTTAGTCGAGATTTGTAATCCTAAAAAAGGGTTGCTTGTGTTGGGCCGATTGGACATGAATGAAAATCTGAAAATGCTCACGGATGGGCGTTCTTTCAATTTGGCGCAATCAGCCAAGAACATCGGCGCCATATTGGCTTGGATAGGTCAGGATGATGAGCCGACCAATCATGCTTTACGCGATCTGGAGCGCCTTAAGGAGCCGTTTGAAAAATGGGGTGGTGGTTTGATTTTAATACTTGGACAAGCTCCCGAAGTCGGACTCAAAAAAAATGTTGACAGCGAAACACTCGCTCAACAAACAATCATAGCCTTAGATGATCGGGAAATTTTACTCGCGAAGGCGTTGAATGTCTTGAAAAAACCTGTTTCCGTAAGATTACCGGTATTTGTCGGCTTGAATCCAAAGGGGGAAGTGATCTATTTTTCCGAGGGGTACAATATCGGTGTCGGTGATCGGATACTTGAAGCGGTAATGAGTGTCGAACACTCGGCGGGTCGGTAAACATAAATGACGCAAGAAAAAGAAAATTCACAAACCGGCGGGTTTATGCGCCCTTCAAAGCCAGAATTGTCGGCACAAAACGGAAGAAAAATTTTATGCGCCTGGTTTTCCCTGTTTTTTATCGGATCTTTTTATTTTTCTCTTATCTATTGGCTGTTTAATCATGATTTTGTTGTGGAGTATTGGTTTATTCCGTTCATTATAATCTTTATTCCTCTCCCCTTGACGGTATGGGCACTTTGGTCAGGGACGAATAAACCTAGTTGTTCTGATGCGGTGAGAAGTGTTCTTCATTTTGTTCTTGCACTCTCAATCGTTCATACAGCACTGGCGGTAGCCATAGTTTTGTTTTTGTTACAGTCCTGCGAGTGATTCATTATTTCATTCCTTTTTTAAAAATAACTCAACACTACGGATTCATCTAGCAACTTCACTTCATAAGTCATTCCGTTCGAGGAAATCTTTCTAGATGACTACGGAATATCGAAAATGAAATCGTTGCCAAGCGAGTAGAGCCATAGCGATCTCCTATTCTAATGATCACTTGATCTCCAATTTACTTAATAGGAGTGGGCTTGTCAAATGTCGAGTCTTGTCACTTGAACTTTTTTACATTATGTAATTTTAACATACCCTTGATCACCTTTGAGGGCTATCATTCAAATTAACTTCAATTGTCTTGTTGTCTACTTTGCTAAAAATCATTATTATTCCTAGAAATTCCAATCCGAAAAAGCCTCGTGCGAGATATCCTTCTTCTCTGCGGAACTTATCTAAATTTTATTTGAATGGCCCGTGTTCGATATTCAAAAATAGGGGATCACGAACAACATGTTTGAATTAGCGGATATGATTCAAGTAATCGTTATTACCACTGCAGGAAGCATTATTGGAGCACTGGTTCCCCTTGCTCTGTTTAAAACGATTTCATTTAATCTGGGAAAAGGAAGATATATCGGAGGCTTTCCGCTCATCACTGGGCTGCTTGTTCTTTTTATACTCCGTCCATTGTATCAATCCCCGGAAACATTCATGCTCTTAGCTGTCACAACAGCTTTTGCTTTCATCGGATTTTGCCACGACTATTGGCGAATTTCGCGAACCGCACTCTTTCCTTATCAGTTAGTGTTGTTGATTATTGGAATCGTGGGCGGACTAAAAATATCCTTTGCACATTCTATAATTGATTATTTGCTGGCTATATTTTGGCCCTTAATCATCATTTACAGTCTTAAGCTTTCATCCATTGTATTTGAAATGCCCTTAATCCTCTGCTTGGGAAGCGGAGTTACATTTCTCTTATATTTTCCATTTCAATCAAACATATCACCTTCATTAATTTGCTATACAATCAATTTACTGATTGTTCCAGCCTTTCTCTTCCTTTTTTGGATAGTAGGCAAACGAGGTATACTTGGCGATTCAGGTATATTTTCGTTAGGTTTTCTTATGGCTGGAATGTCTATTTCGGGAAAATCATCGACACTATTGGCTTTGGCACTCATTGGACCATCAATGGTTCTTGTTTATCCAACGATTCTTATCTGTTTTTTGATAACGTCGTCATATCTTGCAAATGAGTTGTATCTTAAAAACCCACAAAATCGCCAGCCTAACTACTCGTGGACGCTGAAAAGAGAAAAACTTGTTGTATTTTCCGGATTGTTTTTTTTGTGTTTAAATTTTGGCGCACTATTGGCTATAGTAAATGCAGGATGGTTCGGTTATTCAGCATTATTTCTTCTTTTCGGAGTATCATTCTATAGTTTCACGCAAACCTATGCGAAAAGATCCTACACCGGAATCGGAATCCATGGAAAGAAAATCAACATTCTGGGGGTGAAAATAGATTCACTCACAAAAATTGAAGTACTTGAGAAAATTAGAACGTGGATCTCCTCAGAAAACGGCTTTAGGCATGTAGTTACTGCCGACACTCTAGCTATCGTAAGAGCTAGACGAGAAAAAAGCTTTAACAGTGTTGTTTCAAGAGCAGATTTAATATTACCGGACGGAGCAGGTTTAATATGGGCAGCGGATTTTCTTGGCACGCCTCTCAAGGAAAGAATTCCGGGAGTTAGCCTGACATCGGATTTATGTGTCGAATCCGAGAAAAATAAATGGGGAGTATTTTTTCTCGGGTCCAGACCAGGTGTCGGGGAGAAAGCAGCAGCCGTTTTAAAAGAGAGATTCCCCTCTCTTCAAATCACAGGAATTCACCACGGCTATTTTCGCGAAGGAAGCAAAACAGAGAGCGAAGCAATGGATTTAATCAAACAGGCTTCCCCTAAAATTCTTTTTGTTGCCATGGGAGTTCCAAGACAGGAATTCTTCATTAATCAAATCAGACGCTTACTCTCCAATACGGTTGCAATAGGAATTGGAGGCAGCCTGGACGTCATTTCGGGGAATTTGCCGCGTGCGCCGTCGTTTATGCAACGTTTTGGCTTGGAATGGCTTTTCCGTCTATTAAAAGAACCCTCTCGCTTTTCTCGCATGAAAAGAATTCCTGAATTCGTAATTGAAGTTATACGTTCGAAATGGAATACTCCCTGAATATTATTCAGCAAATTCGGCAATAACCTGACCAAAACGATATTGTCATTAAAGACAATCCCGAACACGCAAGAAGGGATTCAATCCATATTGGTTCTTTTCTGACAATTTTTCTTCCGTGTTCCGGCATCTATCGGTGTGAATTTTACAACACGAAGTCATTGCGAAAACCTTGTTGAACTGAACTTGGGCTCAATGCCTCGTTCCTCGGAATACAAACGAGATATATTACAACACAAAATCATGTCACTTGTTGTGTTATCATTTAATGGATGAAATTACCAAAAAATTGATATGATTGATTAGAAATTGATCATATCAGCCAGTGCGTGATTGATGTTTGGCGAGCATTTACATAACTCAAGCATCTTGGATCTATTATCTAGTTCGGAAATCTTAGGCAAATAATTAATAGATGCAGAAGGTCATTTTAAGCGACTCAAAGTAGTTCTAGCGATTCATTGAACATCGTTTAATCTACATTTCGAATGCAGCAGCGTGTAGAAATGATTTTTCACGGACCGAAAATAACATTATGAATAAGGCAAACGCATACTTTTTCTTAAATCGATGTCAATTTCCAGCGCTTATCAATATTTCCTCCCATGGACAAAGTTCGATTCAGCTTTCAGGAAATCGAAGGACATTTTCCCGAGCAAGTGCAAATCAGCCACAAATGCAACTTTGCGGGAAAGCCGTACGAACAGCGAAAAAAGTTTATGTTTACCCTGACATTATGAAAAGAAATTTGACTTTTTTAGTCGGTAATTAGATACTATGAGCGGCTTTTTCTCAATCACGCTTTCTCACGGAGGATTAATTATGAAAATCAGTTTTAAATACTTCTTCATGGTCTGTAGTTTGGTAATATTTTCCATGGGAGTTGCCCATGGGCTTCCCCAACATGCCCCGAATACTTATCAATTTCAAACCAATGAAGATCGATCAACCAACAACGAGAATTCCAGCGTTTCTTCCGATTTCTCTTCGAATCGGGATCGATTGGAAAATCTTCTTCGCAGATTTGAAGCCCGTCGTGCCGAACGCATTGCCCAAGCGGCAAAATACAACTACGCACTTCCAAGTAGTAATGGGAATCCTTCCCTTAATAAATACACGCAACAACTCGACTCTCGAATGTATGAGGAAAATAAAACGATACAAAAGACCAATTCTCCTCTTGTTACGGTCATACCAGAAACCAATAGCGCCAATCAAATCACTCAATCGATGGAAAATGTAATTCAACTTGAATCCACGAGCTCAAACACCACTCTTTTTTCCGAAGCCCTTAATAAAATTTCCGCACTTAAAATTCAAAGACTTAAGGAAGCTGAAAAGCTGCAAGTTCTTTTACCAAGCCAAGGCGGTGGAATGGAACATGTCTCGAAAAGTTTAACGGAGCTTAATTCCACTCTGAGATCGATTATGTTTCGGCTTCCGACAGGTGATTCGTCTCAATCGATAAATTGATTCCGAATTGAATAAAATCTTTCTCAAAGCTCTTCTAGCGGTAACGCTATATTTATCTGTCGGCAAGAGTGTTTTTGCGGTTGATTGTGCAACTTGCGGACAAAAAGATTTACCTGATCTTGCGATGCTTTGCCCTAAATGCCAGACGCTTCTTCACACTCCACAATCTCGAGTAAAGGCATGTTCCACGGCGGCGCTGGTCGTCGAAGTCATTTATACCGGCGACAATCCCGATAAATTACCGGAGTATGCAAAAGTCTTCTTAAATAGGAAGCTGCTGGGAAATATTCCGATAATTGATAAAGAATCTAGAAAACCGGTCAAACTTGATACGGGAAGAAAGGGGTTGGGGGAAGAATTCACAGCCATTTATAGGAATGAATTCAGAGATCTCTTCATCGGAACCGTGAAAATTCAAATTGAAATGCGTTTTAAGAAATTATATGGAATATTGAAAAATGTCAGACGTGTTGAGTTCCCATTTGTTGAGCTGAAACAAGGTGAAATCACTACGCTTAAGCATACATTCAACGATCCTCGTAAATTTCAAAATAAAGATCAGCATCCCAATTCACCGTCCAACAAATTTCCTATCAAGTTTGAATGTGCAACCGGATCTATCGGCATTGAAGTTCCGCTAATGAAATAACTTCTCAATCACTCTGTGAGCAAGACTTACCGTCATATGGCTCATACCGACATGCTTAAAACAATAAATGATGCTGATACGCGTGAAAACGGAATATTGGTCAAGGGCAAATATTTAAAAAATGGAATATCCAGCACTGAACCAAGTTGCAGAATTCCTACGACGGAGATTTAATCAAGAGCGGAATGATTAAATGCGAGATTCACGGCAAAGTGGAATAGTCACACCCGATGCGGCAAGAGCACCCAAACGGCGCTTTTTTTGGAAATGTATCTCAGCAGATTCGACTTCTTGTGCTGTTAATGATTGCTCTCGATTTCCAATCAGTGGTCGGACAGAATGTGACTTCATCAATGCCGCTCTTTCCTTCTCATCGGATTGATTCATGGGCTTGCGTTTATTCCCGCATGTCCGTAGCCGAATTATCATCGTCGCCGGCCGCGTTGCTGGTTATTGATCCGGATTTTTATTCAGCGGAAGAAATAAAATCCGTGAAACAATCGAGAAAGATCGTTCTTGCCTACATTTCCATCGGTGAAGCCGAAAATTATCGTTCTTATTTTCCGAAAATTAAAGGGAAATCCTATCTCGGCTCGGAAAATCCATCATGGAAAGGAAATTTCATGGTTGAATACAGCCACCCGGAATGGAAGCGGATATTGTGCGAATATTCTCAGAAAATTATCGAAAAAGGATTTGACGGTCTTCTCTTTGACGTTGTAGATTCCTGGGAAAATCACGGAACAAATTCTCAAACGCGAAGTTCCATGACCGGTCTTATTGTTTCTCTAGCTGAATTTCTACGAGCTAAGAATCCTGCCCTGATATTACTTTTACAAAACAGCGATCGATTATTCGAAAATCCCAAAGTAATGCAATTATTTAATGGGCTAACTCAAGAAAGTCTTTTTTATTCTTGGCGGGCCGAACATCTCTCGTGGCATCAGCAACGAGACAAGATTGCACGGTTACGGAACCTGCGCCAACAAGGCAAATTCATCGGCCTTTTAGAATACACACGCATAAAGTCGAATATCACCAAATGCAAGACGGAGGCGTTTTCTTACGGATTCATTCCATATTTTTCCGAAAAAGAACTTGACCGGCTATTTCCGATTCCCTAAGGCCTTGTCGGCAAATAAGTGTAACGAATTTCTGGGATTTCCGGCCATAAGAGCCTGTAAGAAAACAACCAGACGATCCGGTTATTTTCTAACAGGCTCTAATCATAATCTTTATTGGATCAGCCGCGATTTTTTTTCGTCGCCATTTTGCAATGCGATCCCCATTAATGATAATATTTTCAACAGCGTTAACTGAAATTTTGCCACGGATTCAATGTTAATCAACGGAGGGAAATATGGCAGTCGATATCGATATCATATACGAAGGCGATTTACATTGCAGTGCAATTCATAGGCCTTCCGGCCATCAACTGACCACCGACGCACCAACGGACAATGGTGGAAAAGGAGAAACTTTTTCCCCAACTGATCTTGTTGCAACCGCACTTGGGACCTGTATTATCACTGTTGTTTCCTTAGTCGCTCGAAAAAACAACCTTGAACTGAAGAATACGAAAATTCATGTAGTAAAGGAAATGACGGATGTTCCGACGAGACGTATCGGATTACTGAAAATTGAAATTGAATTTCCCAAAGGGATCTCGATTCCGAAGGCCGAAAGAATCAAACTCGAAAAGGCGGCCGAAGCCTGCCCGGTTAAACGAAGTCTGCATCCGGATGTAAAGGTATCCCTAACATTCAAGTATCCGGACTGAAAATTGCTCTTGTATACAATTTAACCGGAGACAGGCGAAAGTATGGATGAATTTGAGTCTCTGGTGGATTCCATCGACAAGGAAGAGATGAAATCGTTTCTTGGCGGTTTATCGCAACCTTGTTTCGAAAGCCAATTATTAAAAATCGCATTCCCGAACTTCAACATTGCCGTCGCACGCCCCTTGGCTCTCTACCGGCATCATTTTGCTTTGTTTCATCTGCTTTATCAATTTCAAGAGGAATTGCACAGGCAACATAAGTTTTTATTTGTGCATTTCATGCGAACATTTTTGGCTGATTATCCCGAGGAATCAAACTGTCGCTACTATTATGAAGAAACCGGACAATTTTGTAATACGCAATGCATTCCGGAAAAAAACTATTGCGCTTTGCACGGAAAATCAGTCGGGGAAATGGAGTTGGATGAAATTTCAATAAAATACTTCTACCTTGATGGAAATAATTTCTATGGATTGGATGAAGAAACAATAGAAGCTTTCATGAACGGTGCTTGGCATTTACTCAAAAACAATAATCGGCTCAAGCAGGCGCTTGCAACGCTGGGACTTCCGGAAACCTCCGATTTGAAACTCGTACGCCAGCGATTCAAGTATCTGGCAATGACCCTACATCCGGATATCACCAAAGACAACCATGAGAAATTCTGCGAAATTAATGGAGCTTATCACTTCTTGCTCAAATGCGCTTCCGCTTTCTCTCGAAGGATAGACGATGAACAATAGCAACTCCAAAAACTCGGAACCCATAGAAATCCCCATTAACGGCATATTGGATTTGCACACATTTCAGCCACGCGAGATAAAAGAAATTCCATTAAGTTCACGGTGGATTACGCTTCGACGATGACTTGCTAATCCCCCCTACAATCGGTTCTCGGTAATGGTTTCCTCAATTTCATGCAATTGCCCTGGCCAACAGCTGATGAAATGTTTTTTTTTAAATGAATAAGTGATATAATTTTCACCAGTCGAAAAGTCTAAGGGAAATTTTCCCAAGCCGAAAAGAGATTAGGGGTAACAAAACATGAGTAATCGTTTTTATATATTGGCTCTGATTATATGCGTTTGTTTCGCAGTAGGATGCAAAAATGAACCTGCTACGGAAGCAAACTACGTTAAGGGATTGCAGAAATACTCCGAAAGCGATTGGGAAAATGCTGCGGATGCATTCAAGAAAGCAAGCGAGATAAATCCGAAATTTCCCGATGCATATGTCGGATTGGCACGCACCGTCATAAAATTAAACAAGCCCAAAGAAGCATCCGATGCCTGCAAAGAAGCTCTTAAAATAAATCCCCAACATCCGGAAGCAAATGCAGTTCTGGGATACGCATTAACCAAACAGGGTAAACGAAAAGATGCTTTGCAGGCAATCGAAACAGCCATCAAGTTGAATCCGCAACTTCCCGAGGCTTACTTCTACTTGGGCTATTATCATATCGCCGATCGCGCCACTGAAAATAAGGAAGAAGCCATGAAGGCGCAAAGAGCCCTTGGAACTCTCGATCAGAAATTGGGAAAAGAGCTGCTGAACGCAATTAATCGCTGACCATCTCGGGAAATATCAGGCGTCAGTAAGGGAATCAAAGCGGCCGTTTCGGCGTCAGCGGTGCGGCTTCAACTCGATTGCGGCCGGTTTCTTTCGCTTTATATAAGGCAGTGTCCGATATTCTTATCAATTCATCCGAAGAAACCACCTCATTGTCGGGGAACGATGCCACACCAACGCTCAAAGTAACACGCAACGGATCTCCCTGACCCATCATTCGTGTGACCATCAATTGTTCCACATTTCTCCTTATGCGTTCCGCGACTATTATTGCGCCGTCAAGATCGGTTTCAGGAAGGATGATGCCGAATTCTTCTCCTCCATAACGCGCCGCAATATCTATTTCCCTCAATGACTTCTTTACCGCTGAAGCAACTTCTCTTAATACTATATCTCCTTGCTGGTGACCGTAATTGTCATTGAATGACTTGAAATGATCGATATCAGTTATCAAGAAGGCTAAGCGATGCGTATATCTTCTCGCGCGCTTAAATTCTTGTTCGATTTGAAATTGGAAAAAACTTCTTACATATAACCTTGTAAGTGTGTCTACGGTAGCCAAGTTATACAACCTGGCGTTTTCCAAAGCCGTAGCCGCCAAGCCGGATAACGTCGACCAGAAGTCGTCTCGACTACCGTCGGAAAGATTCGGATCGTTTTCCTTTAGAAAAACGACACCAAGTAGTTTCGGGCCAATAAGAAGGGGAATATAGCGGGTAAACCACCGACCGCCGCGGTCGGGCACGATGACTCTTTCCTCCAAAACTCTACCAAGGCATTTCGCTACTTGCGGATCATATAAAAGAGCTCTCGATTGATTCTCATCAAAACCATACTGGGCTATGGTCTGAAGAGCGTCGGTTTCGGGTTCCACCAAAGCAAGAATTCCACATCCGGCCGCACAGAGAATCTGAAATTTATCCAATATTTGTTTAGCTAAAAGCTCCATGTTGAGAGTTGAACCGAAGCATCGGCTGGCATCATTGAGCCTTGACAGATCACGAACCTGAAGATCGAGAAGCTGATTCGAATTCTCAAGTTCAATGCTCCGCTCCTTAAGCGATTGATATGCGCTTTGCAGTTTCTGGACAAGTTGAAATATCCATCCGCCAAGCGCCTGGATTCCGATCAACAGCGAAGGAGCAACCATTTCAATGACGATACTCCCTCTGATGAAAAGAACAACGGTGGTAAAATCATATATAAAAATCAACAATAATACGAGGAAACCACCCCAAGCAAAGCCCGTCGTCATCAAGATGAAAAAAGTAAGCAAGGATAGAAACGCCAAAGACAAAAGTCGTAATGCCGAACCCGGTAGAACAAGAAAATTATTTTTCAAAAGGTTTTGAATCACGTTTGCATGAATCAAAACTCCCGGCATTTCTCCGTAAGGCGTCAGTTTAATATCGGCCAATCCGGCCGCGCTGGGACCGATTAAAACGATCTTGTCACGACAAATCGCCGGGTCAATGATCCCGCTTGCCACGTCCGAATAATACGCCGTTTGAAAAACGCCTGAAGTTGTCTCGCCAAGATAATTAACCAAATATGAGCTTTTAAACATGGAACCCGAATCTCTTGCGGATGAATTTGTCCTGATTATTTCTTGCATGGGTATTTTGTTCTCAGCCAAATAAACATTACCTGAATCGAGATGAAACTTCTTTCCCAGAGCGATTTCAGCCACGGCCAAATCAAGCGCGGGTAAAGTTTGATTGGAGTCCTGCATAAAAAGAGGAAGTTTACGAATGATTCCATCGGGATTCAAGGTCTGATAATCAACATTGATGAATCCAAGGCCTGCCGCAACCGACGCCATCGCATCAAAAGGTCGGGATACTTCAATTTGAGTCGACAGTTCCAACGAGTTCGGATCAATGACCTTAAACTGATCGATTAATAATGGAAAAACTACACTTTTTGCCTTGGCACAGGCCTCAACGAATTGTCTGTCTTCCATCGAGTTTTCACCGATGGCATCCCTGAAGATCACGTCAAAAATGATGATTTCAGCACCGGCGGCTTTCAAGGAATCAACCATTTTAGCGTGAAGACTTCGAGGCCATGGCCAAGGCCCGATTCTTTCGATGCATTCGTCCGTGATATAGATTACAACGACTTTATCTTCGATTCTATCCACACGACGCTGGCGAAAGCGAAAATCAAGTGTTTTTACTTCCAAACCGTCGAACGAACCTCTAATGCATAAAAATGCAATAACCAGAAAAACGATGAAGGAAATAATGGCCTCGGTGCTGCGAAACTTGCCAATCAGTTCATGAAATTTTGCCAATTGGATCACCTATTGAGCGTATATTTGTCGAAGATGGGAAACTTGTCGATATCGCCCCCGATAAATACGAAAACCAAATCGCTTAAAATTTGTCAAAGTCATCTTTGGTTATGGTTTCTTCCCTAAAAGTCAATATATTACACGCCTTCGGCGATTGAAGAGGTTTGAAGAAGGTGTAATTGGTCGATAATGGGGTTCTATCCCATATTCGTCTCCGCAGAATGGAAGTTGGCGCGTATTTCCCTGATATAAAATATTTCGGCTCTTCCGTCGCCAAGCGTATATCCGACCCATATATTCTCTGAATAAGAAATCTCGGTTTTTTCAGATATTCTCCGCCTGGAGAGGTCGGAGAATTTCCAAGCTCGTCAAAACTTTTTACATCCGACTGACCGATAACCCATTTGGAGGATCTTCTTACGGCGCTGACAAGAGCAGCGTTAATCGTAATTTCAGGGACAAAGATGCCGTCGTCGGATTTTTTTATCGCCTCATCGAATAAAGCATTAATAAGAGATCTTGCTCCACAATCGAGGCCGGGGTTTTCCAAGTCCTCTTTTAGAGCCTGATTCCAAGCCATGTCAAATATTTTCTTCTGTGCATCGATTGTAAGATACCAACCGTTGGTTTTACATGAATTATTAAGTAAATCTATTATTGATTTTCGAACCGTCGCATCGCGAATTCCGAAGCATGGTTTTCCGGCACCACCCGGTGTAAAAAAATTCTTGATGTCTTCGTATGCAATTTGCCCCGACGGACCGTCCCAATCTTGGAAATCAGCATGCTGAGTCAGCCATAGGATGGTTCTAAACCGTGAGGTGTACAAACCGTCAGATCCTCGGGAGCCTACCATTAGAAGAAGCTGTGGCTTAGTAGGATCGGCCGGACAAAGAGCATTTCGCGCCTCATCGTCTATCCCTTGATTTTCAGGTTGCAGATTTTTGCACATCATGTAAAGAAAAAACGGTTTCATCTCATTTTTCAAGAAAAGATAGGGGTTGCTCATATCGATAAGTATTCGGCCTTTCGATATCAACAATGCCGAAACTTTACCTTTGTCTTTTCCGCATTCAACCTGGGCAAGATAATCTTGATAACTATCCGTTTTATAACATTGCTTTGTCGTTGAATTTTGGTTGAAGTCACCGGCAACGACGATATCCTGCTCGGAAAAGATAGTGATCGTGCGATCCGGACATCCCCAAATCCGCAAAGGAACTTTTGAATATATAAGGAGTCTCTGACCTCTGAGTTTCCCTATGGGGCCGGGATCATCGCCATTTTGAGGCGAGCCGGAGTTGTCGACGTCCTCATCGTAGTCGAGCTGACCATAAGTATCATCAACGGATTCGTTATGAATTTGAGAAGAAGTGATGTATTGGCAATGAAATTCACCGAAATCCAGATCAACATATTGGTCGGAAGGATTATATGGGTTCTTCCATTTACTTTCCGGAAAAGCGCCTTTATCGATTATCAACCCGCCGCTGTTGGGTGAATGTTTTGCTTTTTCAAAAATATGTTCTTGCTGAAACGGCACTTTCATTGGGTGGGCGCCATGCGCACCGTCAAGGATGTACCCGTCATAGGACGAAAACTTCGCATAATTCATCGAATCATTGGACGAGTTTATGGACGCCGTTTTCATATTGGAAAAAGTAACTTTCGTATCACGAAAAGCACGCAATATACCCGGTGTTTCTATTTTTTCCATCCCGGTGAGATTTGTGCCGCAATCGCCTCCTCCAAAAGTGTTGAAAAAAATCCCCTGATAGCCGTAAAGTCGACCAATATCGAGAATGTTTGCTTCCTTGTCGTATGTCCCCATTCCCATGTCGAGCATTTCAGCATCGAAAAGCAGATGTTCGGCGGCTACTAATCTAGCTTCCACCAACGCCGTAATTTTCCGATATGAATTGTTCTCATTTTTTTTACCATCACCAACATGAGAGACAACTTCTATCTGTTTATACATCTCCTTTTCGTCAAGTGTTTTGGTTTTTGCGTTATCCTTGTTTCCAAAAATCGTAGCGCAATGCAGCTTAAAGGTTCCCAAATTCGTCCCACCGGAATAGACACCATTTTCAACTCCATTAACATAGAGATCTTTTATATTGCCTACAACGGGCTCATTCTTTCGATTAGGCTTTTCCCATGGCGGATTCTTGTTTTTGAGATAATTGCGGTGAGTACAAAAAGAGCTGTTGAATCGCAATTCCCCCAAAGCACAGTTTAACCCGGCTTCAGCAACGGTTGTCGCAAGAAAATCTTGAGCGCTTTTAGAAAAAAGAGCAAAAACACCTTGACGGAATCGACCGAGAGCAACCAGAAAAATTGCCATAATTCCTGCAAGAGCTATTACGATAAGATATCCTGAGCCTTTATTTGTTTTAAAAAAGCTCATTGGTTTGCGTATACCTCTTTTCCTCTTTTATAAAAGCTGGTTTCCATAGCAATACGATAGACGTCACCGACGTCTACTTTGCTTAATCTTTTCCTCTCCAAGACAACTTTCAGATTAATCAGATTGTTGCCTGTTCCGGCTTCATGTGAATTCAACGGAGAAAGCAACCGATCGTCAAGATTATTTAGATTATTAACAACCATGGGTTTTCTAATCGTACGAAAAACGATGAACTCCCTAATATTGTCGACAATTTCATGAGATTGGTTTTCCTTGGCACCAGGCTTTTCTTCGATGACTTCCGTTCGTATCAATTTGTATTTGGGAATCTTATCCGGCTGAGGATCGGTCGGCTTGGGTTTTATCTCAATCAATTCGTATGTGACCTCTCTTCTCATAGCCAACTGCCCCCAACTTTGAGCTTCCAGCGTAGGATCAACCTCGTGTTTGAACAATCGCAGAGCAACCCCGGCCTTTGTTTTATGTCTGGAAACATTTTCCAATTTAATGGGAGCGGGAGCTATTATTTGTGTAGCTTCGTGAATATCATTGCTCAAAAAAGTGATGATTTTTCGGAAATTTTCGTTAACCTGGATAGACTCCACGGATTGCGAAACCATTTTTACTTGCGAGAAAAAGACTTTATAAGCAGCCATCACGATAAGCAAACTTAAGAAAAAAACGACCATCAATTCAACAAGTGTAAATGCTTTTATGGATTTGAACGATGTGGTACGCGGAAATGAATCATATAGATTTATACTATTATCTGAAATCAGTTGCCGCGCTATCTCTATTTTTAATCTATTGAGTCCTGCCTTTCGAAAACTCCTCAAGCTTGGCGGATTATGGCGCCGGCGCCTAATTCGCCCTATATCGTCCACGGATGGCGTAGATACCCGAAATACGCCCGGATGGCGTGCTTTTTCGGGTATCCGAAAACCGGCTTTCATTTTGCAGCTATCAATAGTTTGGCGAAGCATTTGTATCCTTATTATTTAAATTACTAATTCAGGTCCGCGATCGTAGTGGTGATTTCATAAGGCTGAATTTCTTCACCATCGGGGGTTTTCCATGTTACCGTAACTTTTACATATTTTAAGCCAAGAGGCGGACCTTTCTTGTTTTTGGGCTCGACATCGCAAACCTCGACATTTCTTTCGTAGGTGACATTTCCAAGAATAAATTTGGGTTTTAACAAGTCATTCTTGCCGTTATCGTTGTTCAAATCGGTTTCAACGCTTTCGTAAGATCCGGAACCCCCGGCTTTCTTTGAATCAGCATCGTCAATCGTGGCAAACGGCGCGGCGCGAAGGGCATCAATCGCTTGTTGGGCTAAAGCTATGGCTATTTCGTAATCACGCGTTTTCCTTGTATGGCGAAAATTAGAGGAAAAAACAATGGCAATGCAAAAAAGAATGGAAAGCAAAAGCAACGTAATCAAGACTTCAGGGAGGGTAAACCCCTGATCGGGGGAAAAGCCGCCATCTGTGCTTTCTCGAAATAAAAAACTTTTATCCATTCGCGCCCTCTCGGTCGAAATAAGAATAGCATACCTCAAGGTTTTGCGCTACATATCCGCATCATACGCCCAAATGCCCGATCAAAGTTTATTCAATTTCGATCACAAAGAAATCCGAAGAACATCGCAGATTTTTTTGTAGTTTGCATTATGCAAAATTTGCTCTGTCCTGATATTATGATAATCGAATCACCGTTCAAAGGGGGAAAAATTATGAAAGATTTCCGATCTTATGCGGTTCTTGTTTTGTTACCTCTTCTTATTCTTTGTATACCTCGGGAAGTTTCATCCCAAGAACGCTGGGCAGCCGTCATCCCCACCGAAGAGGCAACTTCCATCTTGAAATCTTGCGGCGAAGGTTCGGAAGCTTTCACAACTCTTGGAAATGATACGGTAATACTTTGCGGTTCAACCTTTATTGAAGCTCTCAAAAAAAAGCAGTTTAATTTTCAATCCTTTCCCTTTCGGAAAGCTGAAGAAGCCTATCTTATGACTACCAAGGACCCGGCGCTTCGCAATATTATTTTTCCGGGAGTTAGAACGATCTGGAAGAAAAACGGTTTTCGGGTTTTATTAGCCGACGAAACGGCAAAAATGGGCTTGGCATCCAAGCTGTCCGATTTTACCAGAGTAGATCCTCTTCCTCAAAATTGCGTCGTTTTAACTCAACCCTGTTCGCCTCAAAAAGAAAAACCGCCAAAGGAAGATTATATTGAAACAATGCTCAAGAGATTGGATAATATGGCATTCCAGGCCGACATTCGTGCATTGGCGGATCTGAAAACACGTTACACATACTCGACCGGGGCGGTTAAAGCCGTCGAATATTGCGAAAAGATATTTCAGAGTCTTGGAATGAAAACAAGAAGATTGCCTTTTGGAAGCAGCAGCATGCCTCGCGAAAATCTGGAAGCTTTCTACCCGGGATTCGATTCTGCCAACGCCGGCGAAGTGGTCATCATCGGTCATCTGGACAGCACATCGCCTCAAACTTCCACTCTCGCTCCCGGCGCGGATGACAACGGTTCGGGAGCCGCCGGAGTTTTAGCGTTGGCTCGTTTTATCAACGGACTCAAATGCCGTGCCGACGTAAGATTTCTTGAGGTGCTCGGAGAAGAGCAGGGAATTTTAGGGTCCAAAGCCTATGTGGCCTCTCTTAAACCCGAAGAGCTGGCCAAAATTCGAGGAGTCATCAACATGGATATGATCGGATTCGACAACACTCCTCCGCTTTCGTTCATGATTGAAACCGCCTCATTCAACAGGCAAATGGCGGAACAGTTCACGGATGTCGCCCGAAAATACACGTCCATGACTTCGCAAATAAGCTACAACCCTTGGGGATCAGACCACATGCCCTTCCTCAAGAAGGAAATTCCCGCGGTATTAACCATCGAATCGGAATTTGACGACAATCCGACTTATCATCAGGTGACCGACACGCCTGATCGTGTAAATCTCGATCTTTGCGCGCAAATGCTTCGTTTGAATGCGGCGGTATTATGTGAAATGGCATCGGCGGAAAGATCGGCTATTCATTAATGGATTTTCCCGATATAATCAATACTCAATGTCGACACACAATGCGATCCAAGAATATTATAATTGGACAAAATACCGATGACGAAAGTTAAAAAAATTGTAGTTTCCACGACAGCGAAAAAAGAACAAAAAGCATTAAATTTTGGTGATTCCACATCGTCGATCGATCAATTGAAAACCATCGTTCAGAGATTTGTTGAAGATAGAAACTGGGCAAGCTATCATACGCCGAAGAACCTGGCTATTTCCATTTCCTTGGAAGCCTCAGAGCTTCTGGAACACTTTCAATGGACTCATTCCGACCCGAAAGAATTCAAATCGAGTAAACTGAGAGAAATCAGTGATGAAATGGCCGATGTATTGGCATATCTGTTAAGCCTGGCAAATATATTGAATGTCGATCTTTCGAAATCTCTAAAAAGAAAAATGGAAATAAACAAAAAGAAGTATCCGATCGATAAATTTAACGGAAAATGGGTAAAGGTAAGGGAATAAATCGCGAAATAATGTTTATCAATACAGACTTTGCGAATAAAGCAACGACATGAAAGAATTTCTTTGGAGCTGGCTGTTTTGGATCTCCTTGGTATTTTGCAGCATTTTGTGCACGGGGTTGGTAGCAGCTTTCGTTCTTTTTTCAACCGCGCCGAATAATCCACATACTCCTATTTTTGCCGCAGGTTTTGCATTTACCTTCGGCTTTCTCGGTCTCGGCGCTTTAACGTTTTTCTTCTTCGACAAAATCTCTCGAAAAATGGATACGACTCCCGACGTTGATGGCGAATTCTTTAAAAAAGTGGTAAAAGAGATGCCCTTTTTTTTCTTCTCCTTGTCGTATTTTTTTGCGCTTGCAATTTACATGGCGATTTTTTTATTGATGTTGCCGTATATTAAAAATGCATGCTTATGAGTTTTCGATTTTTTTCACAAAAGAATTTTCCTCATACTTCGAACGATTTGCGGCGAATTTTTCCGGAGGTGATCAATGCCTAGAACATCCGTAATATTTCCAATTCTCGCTATCGTATTGGTTTTAGCGGTTCTTTGGTTCGGTCTTGGCCGCGCCTCGGGAAAGATCGTCATCGGCGTAATCGGGCCTTTAACAGGCACAGCGTCACCGTACGGCTCAGCCCATAGGAACGGAATAAAGCTCGCCGTCGATCAACTGAATTCTGCGGGCGGAATCAACGGAAAATTAATCGAAGGCGTTTTTGTCGATGATGCCAACAACAAGATTGCAGCGGCGGAATTATGCCGGGATTTGATCTACAAAAACGGAGCAGTGTCGATCATCGGCGGCATTACTTCCGATAATACGATGAATATTCAAAGGATTTGCGAAAAAGCTCGCATTCCTGTTCTAACTGCCGTAAGCACCAATCCTTTCATCACCAGGGTAAATTTCAAATATTCGTTTCGATGCCTGAGCGACGACGATATCCAAGCGACGAAGCTGGCTCAATACACCACCGGAGTAATGAATTTAAGACGTGTCGCCATTATTCACGACTCGAATAAATACGGCTCCCAAGGCGCCAGAACCTATGCAGCCGTCGCCAAAAGCATGGGGCAAAACATCGTCGGCAACGAATATTACGAAGCAGGCGCCGTCAACTTCAAGACTCAATTGGAAAAAATCAAAGCAACCAACCCCGACGGTTTGCTTGTCTGGGGACTCGTGCATGAAGGCGCTCTTGCCGTCAGACAAGCAAGAGAATTAGGCATCGATATCCCCATTTTCGGCAGCGACGGCATCGCTCCATCGACTTTACTCGATTTGGCTGGTCCAGCCGCTGAAGGCATCGTTTTATCATTTCCCTACAATCCGGCACAAGGAGGAGAACGAGGCAAGATCTTCATTGAAGCTTTCCGCAAAGCTTTCGGAAATGAACCCGATTCTTTTGCCGCCCATGGTTATGATGCCATGATGCTGATCGCTCAGGCTATCAGGAATTCGGCGGGCGACGGGCCGTCGATTCGCGATGCCCTTTCGCGGATAACCGTTTACGACGGCGTAACCGGTAGAGGAGGTTTCGACGCCACGGGCAACGAGACCAGGTCGGTTGAATTGGCCCAAGTTAAGGGCGGGAAATTTGTTCCGCTATCGCAAGGAGGATCTTTATGAGCCCCCGACACCCGCTTTCAACCGGACATCGTGGGAACAACTCGCATTTTTGGGGAGGATTGATTCTCCTCATCGTTCTCGCATTAAGCATCAGATGGGCAAAAGCTCCCATACAGCCCTTTCAATCTCCGCAATCGTCGCTGCCCTCGATTCCTACGGTTATAACCGCTCAACAGCCGCAAATTGTTCAACCACCCCTGATTTCCTATGCCACACCGATTCCACGTGTCGAAGACAGAAACCTCGTAGCGATAATTCAAACCGAAAAGCCGCCCGTCGTTTCCCCGGTACAATACACGCAAGCCGCGACTTTCCCCCGCACGATACCCTCTTATTGGAAATTCGTGTCCGCGACGCCTCCGGTCAATGCTTTGTTGCTCGGCCCGGACGGCATCGTTTGGGGCGCAACGGAAAGAGGTTTGGTCAAAATCGCCGGCGGCCAGATAACATTCCTATCAAAAGCCAATGGTACTTTCCCCGCTGAAAATGCCACATCACTTATTCACGACGGAAGAGCCCTATGGGTTGGTACATTCGAAGGCCTTTACCGAAGCTTTGACGGATTCAGCTTTCAGAAATTCGCGAAAATCGACGGGTTGGCCAACGACATGATTTGGTCTCTGGCTTTTGACGGGCTTATCTTGTGGGCCGGAACACAAGGCGGAGTTTCTTTTCTTACTCCCGGCGGACGTTTCGAGTCGGTCGATAAAAAAACATCCAACGGCGGTCTTGCCGACATCTGGATAGGAGCCATGCAAAAAATCGGAAAATGGATATTTTGCGGAAACGACGACGGTCTAAGTATCTGGGATACCACCATCATCGCAGCCAATCCGTCGGCGTGGACAACGCTCGATATGTTTGCTTCAAATCTCGCCCACAACTGGATACTTGCTCTCACCGTCTGGCAAAATAAGATTTGGGCGGGAACCCCCAAGGGACTTTGCAGACTCGACACACCCATAGAACAACTTTTTACGGGAACAACACCATCTTGGGAAGTCTTCAACAAAAATCGCGGACTGCCTTCCGATAGGGTCGACGCGGTCGCGGCCAACGAATCATCCATCTGGGCCGGCACTCCTGAAGGTCTGTGCCGCTACAAAAACGGAACCTTCAAAACCCTGGGATTATCGGAAGGGCTTCTGGCAAGCGATGTCAGAGCTCTTATGACGGCATCGGATACGATTTGGGTGGGCACTTCCGCCGGAATACAGGCGCTTAATCTCTTGGCATTTGAGTAACACTGACGACCGAATGAAAATCCAGCCCGAAACTCTCCAACGCATTAACGAACTTCGCGATTTGATTCGGAAGCATGAATGGCACTATTATGTTGAATCCAATCCCATTATATCAGATCGAGAATTTGATGGGCTTGTCGAAGAATTGAAGAGCATCGAAAGCCTATATCCCGATATCGTAACTCCCGACTCGCCCACGCAGAGAATCGGAGGAGCGGCGACGTCTTTCGAAACTTTTCATCATCGCATTCCCATGATGAGTTTGGATAATTCGTATTCCCTCGGCGATCTCACAGACTGGGTCATCAGAATGGAAAAAATCGCCGGAAGCCGGGTTTTTCCGATCGTAGCCGAATTGAAAATCGACGGAGTTTCGGGGTCGCTTCACTATAAGGACGGCAAATTTCAAAGCGCCTCCACAAGAGGAGATGGTGAAACCGGCGATTTGGTGACCGGCAACATCCGAACGATCAAGTCCCTGCCGTTGGCTATCCCAAGCCTTTATGACATGGACATCCGCGGGGAAGTATACGTTCCCAAATCGAAATTTTTCTCCATCAATCAGAATCGAATTAAAAACGGCGACGAACCGTTTAAAAACTGTCGCAATCTCGCATCCGGAACGTTGAAAAGCCTTGATCCGCAGGTCGCAGCCGAGCGCGGACTTCAATTGCTTGTCTATGGCATCGCCCAGGCCGGGGAACTTGGTTTTCGAAAACATTCGGAGGTTTTGACCTTTCTGAGGGAACAAAACTTTGCGGTTAGTCGTCATTACAGGGTTTGTCAAAATCTGGTTGAAATAGAGGAATTTGTTCATGAAACAGAACGAATAAAGGACTCTCTCGATTTTGACATCGACGGCATCGTATTGAAAGCTGACGATCTGCTCACCAGGCAAGAACTGGGGCAAACTTCGAAAGCGCCGCGATGGGCCATGGCTTATAAATTCGCGCAGCAAAGAGCCGTAACCCGCCTCAATTCAGTCGTATGGCAAGTCGGAAGAGTTCAGATAACACCCGTAGCTGTTTTAGAGCCTGTCGAACTCGGCGGGACAACGGTGTCGCGTGCTTCACTCCATAATCTCGATCAAATCCGGGAAAAAGACATTCGTATCGGCGATATGGTGGTTGTTGAAAAAGCGGGTTACATTATTCCATACGTCGTTGAAACCAAGATCCAAGAGCGAAAAGGCGTTGAGATTGAAATACAAGCACCCGCGTCATGTCCCTCGTGTGGTGAACCCACCATCATTGCATGCGAGTCGGACCAAATCGCCGGAAGCGCATCTACAACCGTCAAATGCCGAAATTCCGAATGTCAAGGCGTACTCGCCAGAAGAGTATCGTATTTCGTATCACAACTCGGAATAGAAAATCTCGGGCCCCAAATAATCGAACGGTTGATCAGTGCTGGCCTCATCGCCGAGTTAACGGATATTTTCCGGCTTCGACAGATAGATTTGCTTCAGGTCGATAGAATGGGCGAGAAGCTGGCCGGTAAGATCTTGGCAAATATCGAGAAAGGCAAACGAGCGCCACTCTCCAAATTGATCGCTGCACTCGGAATTCCAAACGTCGGAACAGTAGCTGCTGAAAACCTGGCGGCAAAATTCGGGACTTTTCCCGCTTTCAGGGAAGCCGGTATCGAAATTTTACAGGAAATTCCCAACGTCGGTGTGAAAGTCGCGCAGAGCATCGCGGATTTCTTTTCCGATACGGAAAATCAAACCTGGCTTTGTGAATTAAACAATGTTTGGAAAGCTCCAGAAGGCGACCTATACGGTCAAGCAGGAGAACAAACGCTTCAAGGAAAAATTTTCGTAATCACCGGCGAAGCTTCCATACCACGGCGAGAGCTGGAAACCCTCGTAAAAAATCACGGAGGCAGAATAAGTTCTTCCGTTTCACCGAAAACCGACTTTCTCCTCATCGGATCACTCGAAAAGCCGACTTACAGCTCGACGAAAAAAAGCCGGGCGTTGGCGCTGAATATCCCGATTATTGACGAACACGCCTTGATCATTCTTGCGAAAGGATCGAGCACCAATGCCTGACAAGTTAGGCAACATCATTGAAGTGTTTCCGTCGGTTCAAGGCGAGGGTTATCAAATGGGCGTCATGCAACTGTTCGTAAGATTCGCAGGTTGCAATTTACATTGCCGGTTTTGCGACACAGCCTCCTCCTGGGATATCCCAAAACAATTTCCGATATATCCGTGGCCGGGCGGAAGGCAGATACTATTGGCTAATCCGGTCTCCCCCGATAGACTTTTTGAAACGATCGACCAAATGTATCCGTTGAAAGCTTTCCATAGTATTTCCTTCACTGGCGGAGAACCTCTTTACCAGCATGAATTCATTTTACCCCTGATGGAAAAATTCCATCAATCCGGCAAGAAGATATTCGTCGAATCCAATGGCACCTTGCCCGATGAAATCAAAACATTGATGGATAAAGTTTCCTTCTGGAGCCTCGATCTGAAATTGTCGCGAGCATGGGGAATTAAGGGGGCCGTCATCGGCAAACACCGAAAATGTCTTCAACTTCTCCCCCCCTCAAAGACATATCTCAAGCTTGTATTGGATTCCAACGACGATCCGAATGAAATTCTGGAAGACCTGTCCAAAATTCCTATTTCCGAATTTGCCGTCGCTCTTCAGCCGTTCTATGACGGCGGCATCAGCCACTTTGATTGGGACTGCAATTCCATTCTGGAATGGATTGCCCTTTTAACCCCGATCTTCGCTCAAGTCAGATGGATACCTCAAATCCATAAACTGTTGCGTATTCCGTGATGATGGTGTATCTTGGATGGGTTTTGCTTCTAATCCGGGAGTAAAATGTATGTCTTTTTTATTTTCTATATGCTGTGGGGGAAAGAATGCTTCTCAATGAAAAATTGTTTTTCCCAAAAGAAGTTGTTTGCCCCGTTTGTGAAAAAAGCTTCAAACGTTATGCTCTTCGTAAAGCGCAGTTCAGCATAGCAAAACGTGATATTGATTATCGACCGATATATTTGGGCAATATCAACCCAAGGTTTTTTGCTGTTTGCGTCTGTCCGAACTGTTTTTATGCCGCCGAGGACAAATATTTCTGCGCACGCATGAATGAAGACGATCTGCGCCGGAAACAATACTTCGATACGCATAAGGCCGAATGGGAAGCGAAAAGCCGAGTTAAAGCCGCCAGCACCGGGCAGCAAATCTGGAAAGATCAGGCATCGGAAAAATTAAAAGAATTGACTCCCGAAGAACTGATCATCCTCAGAAAAATAACTCCGCTGTTGAAGAAGTCAGCCGCCAATATCATCTCAAAAGGAAAACCCTACAACGAACTCCAGAAGGAATGCGATCTGGAAGCGGCTATTCGCTCATATGAGCTTGCAGCCATATGTTACAAAGCCCGAAGAGCCATTCATAGAATTTTGGGGTATACTTATCTTTCAGGTGCCTGGACAAGTCGCGATGCATTCGAACTTGAAAAAGACGAAAAAAGAAAGGCCGAATTCAAAGAATTCGAAACGGCTTATCTGCGCGAAGCGGTTGCCTTCCTTGCGATAGCCAATAAAGCAACGAATGTCGAAGATTCTTTCAATCCAGACGGCACAAGAATTCTCAAGGAAAACATTCCGCAGACAAGAATTTATGAAATCATGTATATATTGGCAGGGACGAACAGATTATTAGGAAATATTGAGGACAGCAACAGATTTCTCGAACAGATTTTTTATGGAAATTCCAACGCTCAGGGAATCATACTATGGTTTGTCAATCAGGCACGCGAAATGCGCCAATATGATACTCCCGTGACACCGGCCGAAGACGGTGTTCCTCAAGAGGAAGACAACCCTGAAGATTCCGACGAACCGGACAGGCAAAGTTAAGCTCCAACCGATTCATATGATCTCACCTTGGCGGAGGTGGCATTTTTCATCGGCTGGATCGTTGTTGTCTCTAGAGTCGACAACCCTTTCGTAACTTCGAGAAATCAAAATGTCCGACGCGTCGTTCGAAAAAAATCATCTTCGTCTCATCTGGACTCAGTTCATCATACTTCTGGGAAAGCGGCGAGCTTATCTCATTGCTACGCTCATTCCACTTTCGTGGTTTATCCTTGGCATATTCCACCAAGCATCAAGTTGGCTGGATTATGCGCTTTTGGATTTTGTTCAGAGAGCCGGCATGTATTATCGCGCTCCTCATCCCGATATTCAGATAGTCGCCATCGACACCGAAACGCTTGACAGCATCAAATACCGCTGGCCTTGGCCGCGATCGGAATTAGCTCGTTTGTTGGAAATTATCCGTGCGGGCAATCCGAAATTTCTCATAATGGACATACTTTTGCAACACCCGGATTTAGGCGATGAAGGAAAAGGCGATCAGGCTCTTGAAAAAGTCATCAAGGATATCGGACACGTCGGCTTGGTATCTCTAGTTGAAGAGACGACGACATCCTCGGGATTGAAACTTCAGCAGTTTCGTAATCTGAAAATCTTCCGACAAGCGGCAACGCTTGAAGGTTTTGTGTGGGCCGTAGTAGACGGTGACGGACGAATTCGTTCTTTCGTTTGCAAAGACGAAAGAATAGAAGTTGAGAGCTGCGTATGGCAAGCCGCAAAGAAATTGGATCCGAATTTGCCTCCGCCTCCTTTAACCGAAAAAGGCATAGCTCGAAGTCTTATTTCCTTCGCAAAAAAAGACGGCGGAATACCGCATATTAGAGCAATAGATTTGATGAACGGCGCAATTCCCGCCTCAGCTTTAAAAGATAAGATCCTGGTTCTCGGAGTCACGGCTTTCATTCTTCACGATCATCATCAAACTCTACGAGGCCTTACTCCCGGCGCTGAAATTTTGGCTTATACTCTCGATACTTTACTTCGTCGGCAAACGGCAAGGCAATTAAACGATTTTTACTCCCGTTTCTTCTCGGCGGCATTCGGAGGTTTGTCCGGTTTGTTCTTGTTTTATTTTCTCCGGAAATATCTTTACTTGACTTCATTTGTTTCAATGCTTGCAATCACGACCGGTGGACTTTTCGCATGCGATTTCTTGCGGGTTTTTCCGCCATTCGCACCCATGATTCTCGCATGGTCCTTTACCGCTCTATCGATCTTCATAGCCAATACTTTTTTAAATTTCCTCGCCGTACAGTTCGTTAAAGCTGAAGCCATCGCGGCCGGTCGTATTCAATCTCTGTTTTTCCCGCACGATCGCTGGATTTCACCGCAAGGATACTCATGCCAAGGTTTTTGTATTCCTTGTGAAGAAGTCGGGGGCGACTATTTCGACATCATTCCACAAAAAGACGGATCAATGCTTTTCTTGATTTCAGATGTCAGCGGGCACGGCTTTTCGGCTGCATTAGTCACAACTATGGCAAAAACCGTAACTTCCCTCCTAGACAGCTGGGAACAACTAACGCCGGTCAATTTACTTCTTACATTCAATACCATTTTTTATCGTTTGCTGCATAAAAAGAAAATGATGACCGTCTTCGTGGTTCATCTCGACCCGGTTAAAAATATCATCTCGATGATTTCCGCCGGTCATTTGCCGGCGGTGTTGGTGAATTCGACCGGGAAAACACAAGAAATCGGGCATCCTTCCTGGCCCTTGGGAATGAGAGAAAATTATAAGCAGAAGGTTATTGAAATGCCTATGAATCCAGGCGATTCCTTAGTTTTATATACCGACGGAATCGTCGAAGCACTGAACTGGGAAGACAAACAGTTCGGATATGACGAATGGCTTGCCTCTCTCGGAAGAATCATCCCGACTTTCAGCGACGATACCGACCTGAATGAAATTTTAACTGATGTACACACGCACGCTTGCGGGAGGCCGTTTACCGATGATGTCACTTTGCTGATGCTTCGTAGGAAAAAGAATTGAACGATTTGAATGCAATTATAAACAGCATTTTGCAAAAATGATATAATATAAATAACGGAGGTGAAAAATGGTGAGAGCAAGGAAGACTAATTACATTCTGGGTTTAATTCTTTTCGGTATGATCGGAGGCCTTTTCTTTTTTATCGGATGTGAATCATCGCAAACATCGTTGGCCAATCTCTCCGAACCTCAAGGCCCGGTGCAGGCAAGAAAAAACGACAGCGGTACTTTCCAAGCCGCGAAAGATAAAGATGCTCTCGATATCGGAGGAGCAGTCAGAACCGGCGAAAATGGAACGACAAAACTTACGTTTAAAGACGGTACCGAAGTGGCGATGAGGCCCGAGGCTTATTTCGAGCTGCGAGGCGGAGACACCCTCGGCCTTCAAACCGAGGGAGCGGTATTCTACAAGATTCAAAAACAAAAGAGCGGCATCAGCGTTCAAACACCCCAAGGAATTACCGCGGTTTTAGGAACGACTTTTATCATGAAAATAGCATCGCAAGCCACAAACATTTGGGTCGAAGAAGGCAAAGTCTCCTTCACCAATAAAGCCGGTGATAAACGTGAAATCAACCCCGGGCAGAAAATTGAAGCAACCGCCGACGGAAAGCTCAAAGACCCTGTCGATGTCGATCCTTTCGAGCGGGAATCCATATTCAACCCCGGCGGGGTAAAGTTGCCAAAGATCAATCAGCATTAAGTTTTGCAATCCTTTCATTCATTACGAAGGCTGCTTGGTTGCAGCCTTTTTCGTTTCCGGTGGTATTTTTCCCGATGCAATCACAGAGCAGTTTATCCAAGAATTTTGAAGTTTTTTTAATGTTGCCTAATTTCCCGGAAGAATCTATAATGCACGGAAATTATCTTGAGGAAATCCGCGATGATCGATCTGTTCTTTCGTCGGGTTAATCATGTGAATCCCGATTTTTCATACCGGCATCCCTCCCGCGAGAAATTCGGCGGGGTGGCTATTTTGCTCATATTTTTGCTTGTCGCATGCGGATTTATACTTTCAGTTTTGTATTATTTAGGGTCCAAATCGGAAGAACGTCTCCAGGGTTTCCTTCAAGAGGGAGTAACCCATATCGCAAATGACGACGGGGAAAAAGCCGCTAAATCCTTCATCCGTGCCGAAGAGCAAATAAATTTCCATCTGAAGTTTTATAGGTATCTTTGTGATTCTTCCGAAAAAAAATTCACTACGTCCAATGAACTCCGCGAATCGATCGTCAGTTCAATATTAATGAAAATCTATGAAGATATTCTCAACTTGAAGCCCTCATCCGATTGGATAAAACAAGCGCATGAAAAAACCATCGATCTGACCGGAGAGACCGCTGAAGAGCTCAAACACCTTGTCGCAACAGCCAAGGAAGTTTCCGGTCTTTGCGAACTTTTTCGGCAAAAGAAATATAAGGACGTAATGAAAGGGCTATTGGCGGCTGAAAAAAAAGCCCTGCCGACCGATCAAGACTTTTTTCTGGCGGAGGTTCGATTGATGATCGCTTGCGGAAAAGCATTAAAAGAACCCGCAATTTTGACACGAGCACGCGAACTTCTTTGGTTTCTTAACTCCGAAGTAGGCATTAAAGGAAAACGAATGGATAAATTATGGGGAGTATTGAGACAATAATATCTCGATATAATCCCCATTTTCTGCAAAAAACAACATCGCAGAAATTTACTCTGTTTATCCGTCGGACTTCCCGAATTTTAAATGTTCAGTCACTGGCAGCTTGTTTATGGAATAACGATTGCGAGCCTGAATCCAAGACCCCATTGGAAATCTCATCAAATGCTGAAATATTGGAAGAATACGGCATTGATGCTGTTCGAATAGCCGACATAACTTCTGCTTGGGCTACGCCCGAGAATTCAATATTGGAATCTTCATTGCGATGGCTGGCTGCGGTTCATGATCACGCGATGGGACTTCGTTCAACCGAAAAAAAGTGGGATGCCGCGCCTTGGTTGCAAGCGGCATTTTCAGCAAAAGACCACATCTTGATTCGTGGAAAAATTTACCCGGCTCTTGCTTCAATTAGAAAAGCTTGGAAAAATGCACCACTGACTTTGGAAACCCCCATATCCGGTTTGATTTTAGGGTTTTCCTTGTTATTCCCTTTCGCGCCGATCTTATCGAAATGGATGCTGGATCGAATTTCTTCATGGCCTCCGCCGGCTATAGAAGCTCTCTCGCAACATTTCCCTCCCCAAAAAGCCGTCAGGATCTCAATCGAAAAAGGCGGTTGGATATGGGAAGTCTTTGATTCCAATCTATTTGAAAAGAACCCCAAAGAGTCAATATTTACATTACGCTGGGTCCAACGTATAGTAAAGAATCACGATTGGACTATTCGACATTCCAAGGAAGGCTGGCAAATTTGTCCGGGCCCACTAACTCAGAAAATAGGCAACTCTCGATTCTCGTAATGTTCTCATTGTTGATCGGCTTGATTCCTTATCTTGTCTCGAATCCGGAAAGCCGGAT
>Ga0074199_1000441_pt1 | contig 66058 bp, 49 predicted proteins | sample EPASupsiteSAE347_FD_64528 | JGI IMG/M metagenome (GOLD analysis project Ga0074199, IMG submission 64528) | Bioremediated contaminated groundwater from EPA Superfund site, New Mexico - Sample SAE3-47 | ecosystem: Environmental > Aquatic > Deep subsurface > Groundwater > Contaminated ... | reverse complement strand
TATGGAGGGCGAACCTGCCTGCCACGCCGTAGCTTCTGAGCGAAGGGTGGCGGTGAGCCGATTTCAGAAAGGCTCGGCTCAGCCTCGCCCTCCAACTTCTCCGTAAAATTGTCATATGCCTGCCCAGCCACAGGCCAGGGTTTCAACGGAACGATCTAACTCATCTGTAGATTTTGCTGATGAGCCAATCCAGCCAGCCCTCGTCGCTATACTCCAATTTGAGAACTTCAAGGGGCTGAAGCGTGAGTTTTCCGGGAAACTGGCGGCCGTCTTTCATCTTTAATGGCCGGCCGGTTGACTTTTGCTCACACTTAACAGTCTGTTCCGCATTGTCCTGGTTGATCAAGATTGTCATGTGTCTGCCGTCTTTTGACCAGGTTGCGGACATCAGACGATCCGGCGTCTTGCTCCTGAATTTTACAGGACATGCTTCCGGGGCAAGTGGCAAGGTTACAAGCCACGGTTCCAGTTCCGCGAGCTCGGCGTTCATTCGTTTGATTTCCGCGAACAACGGCTCATCCGGCAGATACCAGTTACCCTCGCGCAGGCTGTAATACATAACACCCGCCGCGCCCGAACATACAACCTGATACACCATGCTCCTCATTTCAAGCGCGGTGGGCATATTTCCCTTTGACGACTTGTATACTCCCACCACTCCAAGAAAGGCCCTGTTTTTTGGCACAAGCTGGGCAACATAATTCAGCCAACGGCCAACCATTTGGGGATCTTCGGTTTTGTATTTTCCCTGAATTGGATATGGGTCCACTGAAAAAACATCAACCGCCGTCGCATACCGGTGGAACTGATACGGACCAGTATCATTGAGACAGGCCGGGATGCCGGGGGCAATGGACTTCAACCAATGCGCGAACCAAGCAATCTCCTTTGGTCCAATGCCGTGTCTGGTCGGTTCGTCCTGCAACAGCCACATTGCTAAAAAAGGATGATCTTTGAGAGCTTTTACAACGCCTTCCACCCGGCGCAGGCTCGCCGTTGGAGCAGAGCCGCCGCCAACATTACCCACACCAAACAGACCATGCCCTTGTAATTCATCAAGGATTTTGAGCGCTTCTTCGGCATTATAAGACTTAAACTGAACCGTGTTAAAGCCCGCTTCCTTCAGGATGCTGAAATCTTTTTCCAGGGCATGATAAACGCTGATAAGGAAACGTTTTTTTCCCTGGATGAAAAACCGCCCTCCCCGCAAGCGGCTGTTCCCTGAGTCCGGGGCGGCATAAATTGTTTCCGACCATTTCCATGTCACAGCCCCCGGATACTCTTTGATGGGCGTAATCGTCACATTAACATTCCATTGGGAAACTTCCGGAATGTCTTCCGGCAACACAATCCTGGTGGTCCACGGCAAAGTGACCATACCTCCCATGTTCCACTGTCTATGGACATTTCCCGCGGAATCCGCCAACTCAATTGTCAAATTCCCGTCCGAGGTAACCCCAACCCGGTGCGAACGCCGCACATCTATGGTTACGGGTTCACCTTTATGCAATAAAAGCCTGGGGGTCACATTCACTTCCAAGGGCGCCACATGCACCGGTCCCCAGCGCATGTCGCCGACCCAGATAGCGGAATCCTCCTTCAGCTCATAACAGGAACATTCCAGTATCAATTTTGCCTGGGTTGCCCCGGGAGGCACAAGCCCCACGGCTTCGTGACGCACCCAGTATGATTCGGACGTGCCATGGGACTCCAATCTATCGCGTGTGAGAATCCAATTACCTTTCACATCCAGCCAGTTCAGCCGGATTTTTCCGGTAAGCGGGAGCGTACTCGGCTTGTCATCCGGATGGCGCGCCGCGCTGCGCATCGCCGCCGCAAAACGATAAAACCGCCCCTCCTCCACGGGGACTGTCCAGGAAACAGCCGCGCTTAAATTGCTTTCCGTGGGCCGCAGTTTGAGGGTGGGTTTTCCCTCCAAAAGTGTCTGGGTATCCACCATGGCTTTTCCCGACACGCCGGCCTTTGCCACGCGTTCCTGGTTAATCTCCCAAGGCACAAGGCTTTCGCCAATGCCGATCGTGGGCACATATAGATCGCTCGTAAATGTTTCGTCAATTCCTTCCGGTTCGGAAACCGGAGCGCCCGATACCATGGAAAGCGAACCGCCCATGAGACAACATATTCCAGCCAAAGACACTGCCAGCCAACTCTCTCTCAGCCGCCTTGTATATTTCATCCTTGTCTCCCTTTGTTCATATTTTCAGCCTGCCCCTTAAATGAAACACGATCGCTCTGTAGACCTTGAATTTCGGAACAATGAATTTCCCTCCTCTTTTCCCTCTGTTAAAATGGAAAGATTGCCGACGGTCATTTTCCAGACAAAAAGTATCGGCCCTTTCCACTTGTCCCGCAAAAGACTGCCTCAGCCCGATTGTCAACTGATCCACAAAATGTTCCGGATTGTAGTTTAAAAGATGAAGGACAATTTTGTTTCCCCCCGCAACCCCGGCAAGCCTGGGGACCACAAAAGAGGGGGCGGGAATTTCAAGAAGAAAGGGCTTACCCAGGGATTTGCGGAGCGTTTGCGCGATTTCCTTGTGGTTTTCAGGGAGAAGCACATATCGGCTGTTAAGCAAGGGCGCCTGGCTTACGTTTGCATCCCAGACAAAAGGTCTTGCCCGTTTGAGTTTGCCGACATAAAAAATCCTTTCTGTTTCCTTCCCCTTTAATCCGAAGACAGCGGCGAGGGCCCCTTTCCCCCGGGCAATGTTCTGGGCTTGTCCCATGCTGTCATCCGATTCCCCAAGCAAACGTTCCTCTCCGCTGGCAAACCGTCTGCGTCCCCATTCATCGCACATGGCCGAATCTTCGGTTGCCACCACCCGGCCGCCGTTTTGGATAAAGCGCCTGATCCGCAGGACATGCGTATCGGAAAGGCTGGACGTATTCGGGAGAACAAGCACCTGATATTTACCCAGGTCGCTTAATTGGTCCGCGACAATCGTGTCATATTGCACCCCGTATTGGATCAGGACCTGTTCCACCAGCGTTTTGCTCTGCAAAACATTGCTCCAGTTGTTCAACAGGGAGGACATGCTGTATAAAAGCGCCGTTTCAGACACCGGACGTGTGTTGACAAAATACTGTGAATGTTTCTTGATAAACCTGATCGCCTCCGGCCGGGGGTCTTTATCCAACGGGTCGGTTAACAATTCGGGCGCCCAATAGACATGACCGAGCGTGCCCTGATTGAAGACCGCCGCCTCCATCAGGGCCAATGATATTCTGGAACCTTCCGTAATATTTTTTCCGTCAGGCTGATGAACCAAAATACGGGCATCCAGGGCCGCCCCGAGATTATACACGCCAATATGGCTGATCAAACGCCGGTCCGGAGTCATTCCGGGATATTTACCGTCTTCGCTGAAAAGAAAATCAGCGGAACCAGCAAAACCCTCCGCATTATTGCCCCAGACCAGCGGCGCAAACTGGCCGTTATCAAAAGATGAATTTACCGTGATGGCGAGATTGGGATTCAGCTTTGACATCGCCGCGGATATTTCCCGGATGGCCCTCGTTAAGAGCTCGCATCGGTAGGAAACCCATTCCTGCAGGACCGGGTCGCGCAGGGACGGCAAAGTGTCTATCGGCATGCGCGCGGTGCCGCGCGGTAGGACCACCTGGCCCAAATTGCCGAAGCCAAACCGCTGTCTGGCAGCCAATGCCCCGCGCGGAGTGTCATATTTATATTTACCGCGCAAATATTCAGGGAACATTTTCCGGCAATTATCGCAATAGCAGGGCATTTGCGCCACATTGTCAAAATGCAGCCATTCACTGCCAACATGGGCAACAGCATAGCGGGCCATCTTCTTCACATAGTCAATAAAACCCCGGTTGGTCAGACACGGACGATAGCGGTAATAACTTCGGTAATATTCGCTGTAACTATGCGGCTGGCCGTGAACATCCCTGCTGAGCCAGTTCCGGGCTTGAGGCTTTTCCAAAAAAAATGTTTCGGCAAAGAAGGAACCCACGTTTATGTAAGTTCCCAGCTTGATCCCATGCTTGCGGCAATGCCGGCCAAAGCGCCGGGTGTATTCCATCTCTTCCTTTTCAATCCGAAACCCCAGGCCCTTATAGCAATGCCAGATCACTGCCGTGACCCCGGCCGCAGATAGTTTTTTTGCCATCTTTTCGGTGTGTTCTTCTTCGTAACGGCGTTCATCATTGACGCAGTATCCGCCGGCGCGGCGCAGGAAGGCCAATGGCTCCCAGTTGCCGGCCATGACCACAATATCTCTTGTCCATTTTGGATGCTCGCGGCTCATTTTCTTGCTATGCGCATCAGGCATGATCAGATAATCAGCGTCTGTTCCGCATTCCGATATTTACCGGACGAAACGTTTTCGTGCTCACGGATACTATCACTCACATTGGCGCCGGGAACCCACACAAGATTTATGATTGCCGATTCCAGCGCATCCATCTCCCATCCTGTCGGGAAAAAAGGCGTCTTGCGTTTTAATGCCAGCGCGCGTTCACAGACCTCCACCCACTCCGGCCGGCATTGGTCAAGGCCGTCTGATATTCTCTTTCCGCCCCAGGAACCGATAAAAGGCCCTATTTTTTCCTTTTCCAAAATCTCCTTCCTCATCTGAATGTGCGTCTCCGGACTGTTTGCATGCCACGCAAAATCCCAGGCATGTTCGCGTTCAAGCGGCGGCAGGTTCCTGTTAAGCACCCAAATCACCATCCACGCCGGACAAAACTCCGCGCCTCCCTGCCATACGGGCAACAATGAAACACCCAGATCGCCAGGGTCCATGCCCATCTGGATAAAACTGCCGGGAGTAAACTCGCCGATATACATGGCCGTCCTGCCGCGCGCAAAATCCGCCATAACGAATTCCTCCAGACGGTTCACCTCGGGGGCCGCCACGCGAAAATCCCATAGCAATGCCTTCAGAAATTCAAGCGAATCAAGGACAGGCTTTTCGTCAAGAGCAACGGCCCAGTCATGGCCGTCCTGCCGCAATAATTGCCCATGCGCCTGATGGATCATTATCCAGAGGAGACGCGCGCACCAATACGGCTGTGAAAAGGACATGCCAAAGAGGTCACTCCGGGCATCCGTAAGCCGTTGGCCGTATTCCGCAAATTCATTCCAGGTCAGCGGGCCTTGATCGGGATTCAAACCTGCCTTCCGGAACCTTTTGCGGTTGTAGAAAAGTACGGTGGGAACAAGCCCGGTGAACGGAATGCCGTAAATGTGCCCTCCTCTTTTTGCGGCCGCCCATTGTTCCGCCGAGATATTTCCGGATTCCGGCCGCGATTCCGCAAACGAGGTCACGTTTGCGCAAAGTTCAAGGTTCACAAATCTTGAAAAATCTGAGTCATGCAGGACGGTCACCGCCGGCGCAGGCCCCTGCGCCATCTGCACCAGGAGTTCATCCCTGAGCGGCTTGTTCAGCAAGTGCTTTTCCGTTGTTCTGATCCGAACCATGGGGTGGCTCTCCCCGTATTCACGGATCAGATTAAGATATGCCTCTTCACGCACCGGCCTGCCCTTGCGCACAACCCAAAGGTCAAGCGTTACCTGCCGATTGTCTATTCTCCGCTGTAACCTCCGGCTCACAAGGCGTTGTGCAGTCAAATCTACTTGATAGCCAATCCGCTTTGCCATCGCGCGGACTTTTCTTTTGGTCTTTTCGCTGACCCGGTTTGAATCGCGCAGGGCCAGGGAAACCGTCATCTGTGAGACTTTTAACCGCCTTGCTATCTCATGCTGCCTGGGTAAATATGTCATATTTTTCAACATAACTATTGCTTTTACGTAAAAGCATACTGCGGCCTTAAAAAATGTCAATAGCAAAAAAGAGGAAAATATGCGCAGGTAAAATTCCTAATGATTGAAGGGCTTGGATTCAGTTCCGCAATCCTGTTAACACAATATCCCGCAAGCCCTGATTCCCTGGCGCACGCAACTACGGCAGATTGCCGGGCCGGTCGTCGGGGAGCGGAAGGTTGTCTATCAGGCGGGTTTTGCCGATGCGGACCGCCAGCGCAATCAGAATGTTTTCGCCGCTGATTTTATCCAACGGCTTGAGATCATTTTCCCAGACAATTTCAATATAATCCATTGCGGCCGACTTAAACTTTGCGATATGTTCAGACATAGCCGTCCTGATCACCGCCGCGTCGCGCTCCCCGGCGCGATAAAGACCACGGGCTTTCTTTAACGCCGCGCTCAGGCAGGTTGCCTCACGTCTTTCCTCCGGACTGAGATAAGCATTGCGCGAGCTCATCGCCAATCCATCGCGCTCGCGAACAATCGGCGCAACAATCATTCTAACCGGGAAATTTAGATTATGAATCATGCGCCGGATAAGAATGGCTTGCTGGGCATCCTTCTGGCCAAACACCGCCGCATCCGGCAGGACAATATTGAACAGTTTGCCGACCACGGTCAGCACGCCGCGGAAATGATTTGGCCGCGAGCGGCCGCAAAGCTGTTTTGACAAATCGTTTTCATCTATGAAAACGGTATTGTCAGGGGAACTCGCGCCGGCGGCGCCGGGATACATTTCCTGAACGGAAGGGTTAAAAATAATGTCCACGCCGTTTTGCCGGCACAGTTCCGCGTCCCGCTCAAAATCGCGCGGATACTTTTCAAAATCTTCCTTCGGTCCGAACTGGAGCGGATTGACAAATATGCTCAAGACCACAATATCCGCCGAGGAACGCGCTTTTTTTACGAGGGACATATGGCCTTCATGGAGAAAGCCCATGGTTGGCACAAAACCGATCTTTTTCCCCGCGCGGCGCCATTCCATCGCTAGCTTCTGCATTGCTTCGGGTGAAATGATGGTTTGCATGCTTTCCAGAATAATATAAAGCTAAGCAGTTTTACACCTAAATTTCTGACGAAAAATTATAAACGTGTTTTCTAGCGTGAGGGATATCCGGATTAATGAATGGAATAAATGACGCCCTCATTGATGCGCTCATAGGCGCCCATGTCCACGGTGCCGTAGCGGATGCGCTGGTTCTTGTCAAGGTCGTAGGCATTCGTCATCCAAGGTTCGTTTGACCCCGCATTGACGCAGGGTGAATTGCCGCTTAAACGGTAATCTCCCCCGGCAAAGTTATTGAATTGCGGATCAGCCACAATAATGACCGCACCGGTGAAACCGGGGTTCGTCCCCAGGCAGGAATATTGCAGGCGGTTATAATTTACGGGCGCGTTGGCGTCATACAGGTCATTGGTGCCGGCCACACCGTTGGAATAAATGATGCAGGAAGACACGGAAATCACGCTGGCCGCGGAGTTTTCAAACCTTATTCCCGCCCCGGCGCCGGCGCTCTGATTGCTTGTAATTGTGCAACCGCTGATGGAAGCCCGGTCGCCGCCGGACTGGATAAACAGCCCGCCCCAGGGCCCGGCATTGGTGTTGCCGGCAATGAGACAGTTGCGAACCGTCCCCAACCGGCAGCGCACCCCGCCGGCACGGTTGTTGCGCACCACGCAATTCAGGAGGTTTTGATTGGTGTTGCTTTGATACATCGTCACCCCGTTTGACATATTGCCCTCAACGAGGCAGTCCGTCACGATGTTCGTCCCGACCGTGCTGTCTATATATATTCCCTCGCGCATATTGTTGGCAATAATTGAATTTTTCACAATGGCGATTGAATATACCGTATTTGGGATCATATATATCCCTCTCCCAAAATTATTGGATATTACGCTGTTGGTGATTAGCCCCCTCTGCATATAACACCCCGCGAAACTTGAAGCCCAGTTGGCCACAACCGTGCAGCCAATCATAACTCTGTTTGCATTATCAAAATATACCCCGCCGGCATAGCCAGCCGGATTGCTGTTGTTGCAGATCAGACTGTATTGAATAATGCCGGCTGAATCAAAGAAGCATCCCGCCCCCTGCACCGTTCCGCCGCCACCATAAATGACATTATTGCTGATAAGACAATCCGTAAAAAAATTGTCATCCAACCGGCAATAGACCCCGCCCCCCGCTCCCGCAATGGAATAGACCGCAGGGTTTGTGAGGACATTTCCTATTATCCGGCAGGTCGCCACAGTGCTGTTCCCATTGGCCATGATGCCTCCGCCGCCATAATAAAGCCCGCCTGCGTTGGTCGGATGAAACTCGGTATTGTTGCAAATCGTGCAATTGCTCAAAATGCCCTTGTACATCAGCACCCCTCCCCCGCCCAGATTGGTGCAAGCCCCGTTGGAAAAAGTAAATCCGGAAACAAACGCCGATCCGTTGCTCAGGAAAAGACAGCGGTTGTTCGTGGTAGCATCCGGCGCATTGAGAGTAAAATTTCCGTTGACAATCGTAACCTCCGGCCCATTGGTGCTCCGCAACACAATATTACTCACAACAACGATCTGATTGGTGAGCACATAAGTCCCATTGGAGACCCAAATCGTGTCCCCGGCGTTCGTGGAGGCACTGATCGCCCATTGGATCTGCGTGGCCGCTATGCTCCAGTCAGTATATACCCCGCCATTGCCATCCGCTACTGTCCCGGGCTCTACCACATAGCGATCCAGCGCCCAAAGAGGAAAAGTTTCCCCGAAAAGCCAGATAAACATCAGAATAAAGCTCATGTTGCTTTTTAACCGGAAACCCATGCCTTTTCCTTTCCGCCGTGATGAGTTTTTCAAGTGGGAGGCATATTTTGCCATGGCCATCACTTCCTAAAAATTTGGTTAACTATAAATTCACGCATCTTTTCGCGCCATGTTGTTTTAGTCTTCAAGGCCAGCTCTAATTCTATGATATTGTATATATATAACTCCGGAATATTAATTTCAACCACACTTCCCTTCTGATCACACTGGATTTTGGGACTGATCTCAAAATCAGGAGAAAACACAGTGGCATTTTTGAGGATATATTCGCGCCATCCCATCTGTCCGAGGTCCAGTTGAATTTTTATATTTGCTATTTCAACAGGTTGGGCGGGTTCTCTTTGATAAGTATGAGATTCGGTATAACGATAGATGCCATTTTCATTTAGAATATTGTAGTTTACAAGATGCATGGTGATAATTGCATTATCTTTTACCTGTTTCTGGTATATGGCACTTCGTATTCCAGATAAAGCCCTGGCAGGTTCGCCACGGATTGCGCAAACTGGCTTGGGAAAAACTTCGTCTAATGCCTTGAAAGTGTTGACCTTATCAAAGGCGTTCCCGACACAAATCACTCTACCCTTGCCAAAGGTCGCGGTATAGGGCGAGTTTTCTCCGATTTTATTGCCCCACGGAAATTCCGTCTTCCGAAGGTTAAACCATTCGTCCCATTCGGCGAATGCCGAATCAAAAACCAGCGTCCCCCCGCTTTCAACATAGTTATAATATAATTGCAGCTCCGACACAGGAACATAGCGATATTGCGTTGCAAAAATCAACCGGCGCCTTTGTAATTCTTCGCGACTCATAAACTGGGCGTTGATCATGTCGGCCGGAATATGGCGCTTGCTCATTGCGTTCAAAACATATCGCGCGTAGGTTTCATGAATAGGATAATTTACAACACTGTCATCGCCATAATAATCACGGTTGCCAATGATGGCCACAGGGGCGGCGGAAAAATAGCCACTATAGATATCCTTATGTTTGCTAAAAAAGCATCCGTACATTTTGAAGACATACGGCAGATGCGGACCGACAAAGCACAACGTACCATCGCCGAAAGCGGCGGATTCAGCGCAACTCAACCGCGCGGTGTATTCACTAGCTCCGAGGGTCCTTACAATTACGGGTGACATCCGGGGACGTTTATCGCGCGGCAGCGTTCCGGCCGCGGAAAGAGTCATTTTTTCATCATAAATAATATCATCAAAATAACGCAGGTACGCACGCCCTTCAAAGAAACTTAGCTCATTCATTCCCATGTGGCAGAAGCCGTTTTCGCACATGGACGAAAATATGTTTTCCGGCTCTTCATCAGGTGTTGGATAATGTCCGCATATGTCCACCATGAAACGTTTGCCGCGCGCGGCAGTTTGACCAGCGCTAATAATGGTTTTAAATAGATTCGCCATGGAATGCGCCATAAATCGGATGGATTCCGCGCGCAACAGGCGATCCTGCGGATTGTTTGAAAGGTGTATGTCTTCATCTTTTGCAAAACCAAAAAGCGCCCTGAGCTGAGTTGCGGAATATTTTTGTTTCAGGTACTCAACAAATCGCGGCCGGCAATATGAGCAAAAACACACGCGTGAACTTGTTGAGTCCATGTGAAATCCATTGATGCCAGCCCGTGCCGCCAGGGAGGCGATAACTTCACTCCAGCGGAGATACCCGGGATTGTTGGGGCAGACCATGATATGGATCATTTCCGGATAGATTTTGTCAACCTGGTTTCGCCATGCCGCGGGCTGCTGTTCCTCGTTTTTCCGGATCCACTCTTCCGGGGGCAAGGCTGGCTTGGGCCCCAGGGACAAAACTTTGTCGTATTCGCTCCAGCGATCATAAACCGCATTGATTGAATTGCTGTTTTTTGGATCTACCGCCAGCCAGGATGAATTGACATATCCCTGAATATACGGAATACCAAGCTTATGGATGGACGCGGTCATTTCCTGGAGTCTGGCGAGCCGCAGCGCCGCTTCCCGGGGCGAAGCGCACGCATATTTATCCTTTCCAAAACTGTTGGCAGGCGAATAGGGCACATAGTGGTTATCCCCGATCAACGGACCGCCGAAATCGCCGGCGCTTTGGAAGGGAATGTTTCTCACCACGTTCATGAGATGAGGACGCCCCTGACGCAGACGTTCCAAGTAAGAAGCGGGGGCAAAAAATAATTCTATGCAATAAGGGTCGTAAAGATGCAGCAGTGGGCAGCGGGTTCCGAATTCAGGCTCATCGCATGAAAGGTGCAGTGGCTCATCAAATTTCTCGGTGAGTCGTTGGGCGGCAAGCCCTTCATGCGACCCCTTTTTCATGGATGAAACAGCAGATGCGGGCGGGAGCGGTTGACCATAAACTCTCTCGGCGTATAAGGCGACACTGGCCCGGTCGGGGGAATAAAAATCGGCCACATTACCCCCCATAAACGAACCCGGGACATTTTTCGTCTCCCATCTCCATATTCCATTTTGATCTTCAATTGGGATGCCATTAATTTCGCGGTCAAAATAGGTTTGTTTGTCATAGGTTTCATCAAGATATATCTTTCCGCCTGGCGCTATTAGTTTAACATGTCCACCCGCCGGGATGTATCGCATCCACCATTTCATTTTATCATGGCCCTTTGGCAGAAAAAAATACATGGGATCGCCTGGATAATCCGCGAAAGATGTGGCAAAGGTTTTGCGGCCGCTGGCCACGGCAAATACCCATGGACGCGAATCGACATCAACAGAATAAGGCGCGGAAAAACAGTAGCAACGAATCAAATAGGGGCCATCTTCCTTGGAAACAAAAGATATCGTTTGTTTTTGATGAGGAGCAACGATACCTTCTTCCACCTCAATTCCCGCGGGGCTGAACATCTGGTATTCCAGCGGATAATCAGGATCATTCGCCTCCATTGTGACAATAACTTTTTCATCTACGGCAGGCCAGATGCTGATTAAATTCTGTTTGTAGAATTGATACCTTTGCAAGGACACAGCAGGCGGGGGGTTGGTGCTGATAACTTTCTGCGCCCAACCATGATCCGCGAAAAACACTAAAATCATACTCAAAGTTATGAGCATTTTTCGCAATCTAAGTAAACTGATAAAAAATTGTCTTTCGGATAGCCTGGACACCCGCCGCTCGGAAACCGGTCTGAAGATTATTTTCATAACAACCTCCCGTTTGGTTTGGTCATACTCATGCGTTGAATAAATCGTGTGGGCACCAGTCGCACAACCGATGCGAGCCCGGGCTGTTCCAGGCGTTCCAACAACAGTTCGGCGGCTGCACGACCGCGTTCATGCGCGCATCGGTCGATGGTGGCCAACCGCGGCTTATCCACATGAAAATGAACGTTTTCCTCCAGATTGTCGTAGCCTGCCACGGAAATGTCCCGTCCCGGCTCCAGGCCGCGCTCGCGCAACGCGTCCATGACTCCCATCGCCACCAAATCCGAACAGCAGACCAAGAGCGAATAGGCGCACAATTTGTCCATGTGTGCCATCGCGGCGGCGTACGCATTCGGCCGATCGTGGAGAAATCCTCGCGAGATCTGGTTGTAAACCAGGCAATCATTCTTTGAGAAAGTGATTCCGGCACGCCGCAAGGCCGCCCACATGGCCGGCATACGAGGGCTCCTTGGCCTTATAGCGGGCGTGATGTACAAAACCCGGCGATGGCCCATTTGCGCCGCTGTCTTCGCCATGCCATCGGCACCGGGCCGCTCATCCAACACCACGGCATTGACAATCCCGCCCAGATCAGCATCGCCGTCCCGTTTGGCAAATGTCACCACGGGTCGCCGGCGCTGCCGCAACAAGGCAAGCGTGGCGGCGCTCAGGAACATATTGGGGATGAAGTAACCATCCGCGCGACTTTCACGAATAATCCGCAGTATATTGCAATTAAGTGTCCGCCGATCTCTCGCGTCCGCCGGCAGCAAGGACAAAGTATAGCCCTTGGCCCACAGTGTCCGCGTCAGTTCGGCCATAACCGGAATGAAAAAAGGAGACCCCAAATCGCCTTCCATATCGCCCAGCACCGCGACAATGGTATAACTCTTGCCGGAAACCAAAGAACGCCCGGCATGATTCGGCGCATAATTCAGTTTGCGTGCGATTTTCAAGATGCGGGCGCGGCACGCTTGGCTAACCACAATCTGATTGTTGCCGCCCAAGACGCGGGACACGGTGGAAGGATTCACCCTGGCCAAGCTCGCGATCTCCGCAATGGTCACGTTCGTCGTCATAATTCCCTATTATTTCTAATAAGCAATCGTTTGCCTAAAAAAATAACACGAATCGCCGTCATGTCAATATTTATTTTACTGAGATTATGCGCCCCGCATTGTGGCAAAGCCCCCTATTGCCCTAAAACAATCACCGAATCATACGGATCAATCGGCCGGCGCGGCAGATTGCCGATATAAACCTTGCGGTCTTCCTGCCTGAAATTGACTTTGCCGCCGTTTTTAAGGAAAAACGCCTTTTTAACCGTGAACGGCACGCCCGGCACCGCAAATTCCTTGTGCCAGTAAAAAACATGCAAATAAATTTTGCCGGGCTTGACGGTCACAGAGCCGAAAGTCGTCACCAGCGGTGTGGGCGATATATTGCTCACCCCTGCCGCGGTTCCATATATACTCTCGCCATTTTGCCGCATCCATTTTCCAACGGCATAAAGAATATTCCGGTCGCGGGTCGTTACGGCGCCGTCAGGCTTAGGGCCGATGCTGAGAATGTAATTGCCGCCGTGTCCGGCGCAAAGGGCCAGATTTGTGACAATTTTCTGTGGAGCTTTTGGCTGGCGGTCGCCTGGAATATGCCCCCACCAGAAATCATAAAGCGGCATGCAACATTCCCAATCGCGCTCGTTGTTGACCACAATGTACTGTTCGCCGCGCGTATCAAAGTCCTCCGGCGTCTTGCTGCGGTCGTTGATCAGAATGCCGGGTTGATGTTTGCGGACCATGGCATTAAGCGCGCGCGCCTGCCATTCGCTGGCGCTATAAGGCCATCCGCCGTCATACCAGAGGACGTCAATTTTGCCGTATTGAGTCATCAGTTCCTCCACCTGCGCATAAATATAGCGGATAAAAGCGTTCCAAGCCTTTGGATTTTTGCGTGGCCCCTGAAAGTAGGCCTTGTGCCGCCAATCGAGTAACGAGTAATACAAACCGACACGCATATCATGCTTCCGGCAGGCGGCCACAAAGGGAGCCACCAAATCCCGGCCAGCGGCGGTTTTCGGCGCGGTAAAATCGCTGACCTTGCTGTCAAAAAGCGCAAAGCCGTCATGATGTCGGGTCGTCAGGACGATATACTTCATTCCGGCCGACTTGGCCAGTTTTACCCATTCCTCCGGCTGATAGCGCTGCGGGTTAAAATCCCGGGCCAGTTTCTCATATTCAGATTTCGCCACCTGTTCGCAATACATGAGCCATTCCCCGCGGCCCGGGATGCTGTATAATCCCCAATGCACAAACATGCCGAACCGCGCCACCCGCCACCATCCTGCATTATTCATACCATCATCTCCTTATTTATGATTATCCGGCGCACAGAGTAATTTTACAAAGTCAGCGCCCTGACCAGCCGGCACAGAGCAGGCATATCACAAGATATTCCCGCGAGATCATAGGACAATTTTGCCAAGCTCCGGTTGGATTTCAAAATAATCCTCCTTCCGTTCCGCCAGCAGGCGTTGGTAGAGCGCCGCAATATTATCAACCGCCTCGGAAATCATCTTTTTGCCCAAATCCGCGCTGGCCGATCCGATATTGCCCATGACCCCTACACGGATATTGTCTTTCTGGGTGATCTTCGGCAGCACATCCGGATGATCGCATGGTTTTTCATGTTTCTGGTAATAATCCGGGTGTTTTTTCATGCCGGCCACGACATCCGGCGAATCAAGTTCAACGGTATTCATGACAAGATGCGGCTGGAGATACATCACCATGGAAGTTTCGCCCTCGCCCCCGTGGCCATCGCCTTCGCGAAAGCCCTTCATGAATATTTTCGCGAACTTCCAGAACGGCGTGTACACGATCATCACCTTGTCAAAGATCGGATTTTCCCGGATAATAATGGGCAGGGAGGCTTCCATCACCTTGATGTTCTCGCTGCCGCCGTGACCGAGCATGATGAAAATGTTCCTGAACCCCTGCAGCGCCAGGCTGGCGCACATATCTTTCAAACATAGGATGAGCGTGTTGGGGTTGAAATTGATCGTGCCCGGCAGGCATCCCCCGGAGTAGCTGGCGTAAAGCACCGGGGCATAGAGAATGTCCAGCCGTTCTGCGACCCGGGAAGCAATTCCTTCCGCCAGATAACTATCGGTAAAGGTGGGCAGGTGATGGCCGTGCTGTTCAATGCCCCCCACCGGGATGATAACCGAATTCTTCGTCTTTAAATAATTCTTGATCTCCAGCACCGTCATTTCTGAAAATAAATTTTTTCTTTTTTTGTTCATCTTGTTTCTTTCACAATTACATTTTTCCCCGCCTTAGACAGACCGATATCTTATAAACATATTAAAATATATACTGACTTGCAGAATCCACAATGGACAGAAACGACTCTTTTTTGTATATTAACGACATGATAAATTCTTTTTTCAATCCCGGTTTATGGCCATTATTCTGCGATTATGTGGCTTTGCGCGATACTCCGAAGCGCTGGAATTTTCCTTCTTTGAAGGCGCCGTACTGGCGCGTGTACTGGCATAATAACAAGAATGCGGCCCTGCGGCTCGGTCAGCGGGTCTTGCCTATCCGGCCCGACCATTTGTACATTATTCCGCCCAATACCAATATTGGTTCAATCCATCGCGACCATTGCCGTCAATTATTTATTCATTTTCAGGTCCGCCACCCCTATGCGCTCCGCGGACCGGCCGTCATCACCCTGCCGCTCACAAGGCAAAGGCAATATTTCGTGCGCAACATTATAGCCTGCTGTCAGGACAAAGAGAACGCCCGCCAGAGAACTGCACTGATGGTTCATGCCTTTCTGGATACGCTTATTGCCGACCTGCTGGATCAAGCCTTATCCTTCCGCAAAATTGACACGCGTCTGTTAAACGTCCTGAATTATATGGAGCAACATCTGGAGCAGCCGATTGACAACAAAAAATTAGCAATATTAATGCACGCGCATCCCCAGACCATGCGGCGATTATTCAAAGCTGAACTCGCCAAATCGCCGCAGGCCTATCTGCGGCAATTGCGGGTGGATAGAGCCTGCTGGCTGTTGCGGGCTTCTGAAGATCCGATCAAAACCATAGCCGGCAAAACCGGCTTTTGCGACCCTTATCACTTCACGAAGGTCTTCAGCAAAATTATCGGCCAAAGTCCGAGCCGCTTTCGCGCTCATATTGCGCTTGCTTGATTACGAGATCGGTAGTCTGCCTTCCGAAGCGGCCTCGCGAAGGCGGGTTCAGTAGCAATGTTCCTTTGCGGGAAATTTTCCATTCTCCACCTCGGCCTTGTATTGGCCCGAGGCTTGCCTGATCTGCGCCGTCAAATCGGCGTAGCGTTTCACGAATTTGGGTGAAACATTAGCGGAGAGACCAAGCATATCGTGAATAACAAGTATCTGTCCATCGCAATGCGGCCCCGCCCCTATTCCGATTGTGGGGATTTTTACCATCGCTGTTATTCTGCGGGCGGTTTCCGGCGGCATGCATTCAAGCACCAGCGCAAATACACCGGCTTTTTCCAGGGCCCGGGCATCGCTGACCAGTTTTTTGATTTCCGCCGCGCGCCTTCCCGCAATTTTGTAACCGCCGAGCGCGCGGATACTCTGCGGGGTAAGCCCGATATGTCCCATGACCGGGATGCCGTTTTCGGTCAGCGCTTTCACGGTCGGCGCCCGGGATGCTCCGCCTTCAATTTTAACCGCGCCCGCGCCGGCGGACTTCAGAAAACGGCCGGCATTCGCAATCGCCTGCTGAACGGAAACATGGTAGGAAAGGAAAGGCATATCGGCCACAACCAGGGCGGATTTCGCGCCGCGAACAACGGCCGCCGTATGATGGAGCATTTCCGCCATGGTAACCGGCAGGGTGGTTTCATAACCAAGCATGGTCATGCCCAGCGAATCGCCGACGAGCAGGAGGGGAATGGCGCATTCGTCAAGCAGTTTGGCGGTGATGTAATCTCCGGCTGTCAAACAGGCAAAATGCTGTTTGCCCTTCAACGCCTTTATCTTTGAGGCGGTCCATTTTGTTGAATACATATTCATTCCTTCCCGCTATTTTTCCAGTCCGTTCTGTCATTCCCGACTTGATCGGGAATCCAAGATTAGAATAAAACAATACTGGATTCCCGCCTTCGCGGGAATGACAATTTGATTCGGCTATACCGCAATAGGCCTTTTCTTACCATTCCCGCGTAAACAATAACACCTGATGTTCATCGGATAGCTTGCGCAGTACTTCGGCCACCGCGCCGGTTTGCCCCGGAACAATCAAATCCGGCCGGAGATCGCACAAGGGCTGGACGACAAAACGGCGCTCCGCCCAGCGCGGATGCGGCACAATAACGTCTTTGCTGTTGACCTGCAACCCGTCGGCGTAAATAATATCAATATCAATCGGCCGTGGCGCGTTTAGCGCGGGCCGATGCGGCCGGCCCAGTTGTCCTTCAATCTTCTTGAATTTGGCAAGCAATTCGGGTAACGGCAAGGCCGTTTCAACGATCAGCACAGCGTTAAGAAAAAACAAATTGTCGTCCTGCGGCGCAACGTCAACCGGTTCCGTTTCATAAACCGGCGATTGGGCGACGAATGCTATCTCTTCTGCCGCAATGATCCGGTTTTTCGCCTCCCGCAAATGGGCCAGCCGATCACCGAGATTAGCGCCCAGGCTGATACCCACTTCCATTGTTATTCGTCTCAAGTTGTCAGGTTCATGGTTCGTTCGCTACGGCGGAGAGTCCTGACCTTTTCTGTCATTCCCATGAAAATGGGAATCCAGATATTTCTTCTGGCTCTGGATTCCCGCTTCCGCGGGAATGACAGCCATACGAAGCGTATTTTCTTCATTCTGACTACTGGATACTGACTTCTCTCTTCTGTTCGCTATTCCCTAATCCCCAGCACATCGCGCATGTCATAGAAACCCGTCGGCCGCTTGATGAGCCATTGCGCGGCGCGCAGAGCGCCCATGGCAAGACAGTCCCGGCTGGAGGCCCGGTGGGTCATTTCCAGACGCTCGCCCTCCGTGGCGAAAATGACGGTATGATCGCCAACCACATCACCGGCCCTGACTGAAAGCACACCGATCTGCCCCGGCGGCCGCTCGCCGATATTGCCCTGGCGGCCATAAACAACAACATTATCAAGGCTGACCCCGCGCGCGGAAGCCGCAGTCTCGGCAAGCCAAAGAGCCGTTCCACTGGGCGCATCCTTTTTATGCGCATGATGCGTTTCCATGATTTCCACATCATAGTTGGCAAGTTTTTTGGCAATCTGACCGATCACGGCGTTCAGGATATTGACCCCCAGGCTCATGTTGGGCGCCCATAAAACCGCTGTTTTGGCCGCGGCTTTTTTTAGACACTCCTTTTCCTCCTTGTTCAGGCCGGTTGTGCCGATCACAATCGGTTTTTTTAATTCCGCGGCCAGCAAGGCATGTTTGGCGGAAGACGATGGAAAACTGAAATCAATCAGGACATCAGCTTTCTCCGCCCCCTTGCGGGCATTATCGGAAATAAGCACGCCGATATCCATGGCCCCGGCCACAATGCCCGCATCCTTGCCGAGCAGAGGGCTTTTATCGGTTTCTATGGCGGCGACAACCTGAAGATCACCCAGCCGCCGCGCGCAACGAATCAAGGTCTGCCCCATCCTTCCCCCCGCGCCCAAAACAGCAATTTTGATCATTTATTCCTCCCATTAATCAAAGTTAGGTTCTGCAGAGCAGGGCGTCTTTATCCTGTTTCCAACCGGTAGGGCGAACCCTCCGGGTGAGCCGCTCTTACATCGGACGGCTCGGTCCAGCCTTCGTAGCCAGTAAGCTTACTACGGCGGAGTAGGCCAGGGACGCCTCGCCCCACCAACATTGAAATTCTTATGCTTTACATCAGTTTCAAATCCCTGAGACATGCGGCCAGTTTGTCTTTGAGCACCTTGCTCATCGGACAAAGCGGCAGGCGGTATTCCTCTTCAATCAGGCCGAGCATGGCCAGCGCGGCCTTGACCGGAATGGGATTGGTATCCAGGAAAACACCCGCAAAAAGAGGAAAGTATTTCCGGTGCATGGCCATGGCTTTCTGCCAGTTGCCATCCAGCGCAAAATGAACCATTCTAACAACGGCTTCCGGCACAATATTGGCCGCAACGCTGATGACACCCTTGGCACCGACGGACATCATGGGAATGGTCAGCGGATCATCGCCGGAAAGGACACGGATGGCGCATTTATCAAGAATCTGACTGACGCGCGGCACACTGCCGCCGGCCTCTTTAATGGTCGTGATCTTCGGATGCTTTGCCAGCCGCGCTATCGTGTCCACCGCGATTTCAACGCCCGTGCGGCCAGGTATGTTATAGAGAATAACCGGCAGACCAATTTCCGCCACTGCCAGAAAATGCCGCGCCAGTCCTTCCTGATTGGGCTTGTTGTAATATGGCGCCACCTGCAGGGTGGCGTCGGCGCCGATTTCCGCGGCGAAACGCGTCAAATCAACGGCTTCCCGGGTTGAATTCGCGCCGGTCCCGGCGATTACCTTAATCCGTTTTTTACAGGTTTCAACAGACACTTCAATAACCTTGCGGTGTTCGTCATAATCCAATGTGGGCGACTCGCCGGTTGTACCGACCGGCACAATGCCGTCTATGCCGCCCTTGATCTGACGCTCAATGAGTTCCCGTAATTTCTGATAATCAACCTCCCCTTTACGATTAAAGGGGGTCACAATTGCCGTATAGGCTCCTGAAAACATAATTACTTCTCCCATCAATAACTTATAATGGGTATTATTCTATCCCCCATCTATAAAAAATCAATCATTATTACCGGCTATCTCCCCACGCACGTTATCCAGTTACGCGTGCTTGTCATTCCCGATCTAATCCGGCCTTCGTAGCCAGAAGGCTTTACTTCGGCGGAGTAGGCTCGGGAATCCAGATTCATATATGTCTCTCCTGGATTCCCGCGTCCGCCTGCCCGCAATGCTACGCATAGCGTTGCAGGCGGGCGGGAATGACAGAACCAGATCATCGGGAATCAGTTACACTCAATTTGGCGGTTCTGAAAATGTCGGCAAAAGTCTCCGCGCGCCGTATTTTCACCAGGGCGCCGCTTTCCGTGAGCAGGTATTCCGCGCTTCTCGTCCGGGTGTTGTAATTATGCCCCATGGCATAGGAATGCGCGCCGGCGTTGTGAATGGCGATCAAATCCCCCACCCTGACCGCCGGCAACAGACGGTCTTTGGCAAACTGGTCGTTATTTTCGCATAATCTTCCGACGATATTGATCTTTTCCTTTTTGCCGGACGGTTTTTTGCCGATGACCGTTATATGATGATAAGCATCGTAGATCGCCGGCCTGGGCAAATCATTCATGCCGGCGTCAATGCCGGCGAATTTTTTATAGCCTTCCTTGATTACCGTCACCCGGCCGATCAGCCAGGCGGTGTCGGCCATGAGCAGGCGTCCCGGCTCGGCCATGAGCACCGGCTCTGGCAAATCATATCTCGCGCATTGCCGGTCAAAGGCCCGGCGCACCCCTTCGGCCACGCGCGGCAAGTTCAGGCTTTTTTCTTCGGGACGATAGGGCATGCCGAAACCGCCCCCGATGTTCATGCGTTCAACGCAGATGCCCAGCTGTTTTTTTATCCTTCCGGCCGTTTCCAGCAAAATCATGGCCACCGCTTCAAAATAGGATTCATCCCGCACGTTACTGCCGGTCATGGCATGAATTCCGAATCTTTTCACCCCCATACTCTTGGCCCACCGATACGCCGTCACTATCCTTTCCAGCGGCACGCCGAATTTCGCGTCAGGACCGGCCAGATAAAGGCTCTTCATGCCGCCCTGGCTGATGCCGGGATTGACGCGGAAGGAAATAAATTCCGGCACGCCGATTTTTTTAACCGTATCCAGCATCGTGATGTCATCCAAATTCAAAAGAAACGCGCCCGTCTTGAGCACAAAGCGGAATTCATCCGTCGTGGTATAATTGCCGGTATACATTCCCCGGCCGCCAAGCTTGGTTGTTATCCAGGCTTCGGCCTCGCTGGAGGCATCCGCGCCGAATCCTTCCGAAAAAATTATCTTCAGCAGATGCGGGTTATTGTTGGCCTTGACGGCGTATAACGGCTCAAAAGTCGGGAAAAAAGAACGAAAAGATTCTTTAAAGTAAAAGCAGTTGGCGCGGATTTTCCTTTCCGAATAAAGAAAAAATGGCGTTGGATATTTGCCGGCCGCCCGCCGAATTGCTTCGGATGGCAAATCAATCACCTTGGGGTTGACTATGGTTTTCATAAGTTGCTTTTTTTCTTCAATACGAGTCAATCATAAAAGTTGCAACAAAATAATATTATCACTGTCCGCTTCGTACGTTTGTCATTCCCGACTTGCCACGCGCCGCGCGTGGCGAGATCGGGAATCCAGGAGTAAAAAAAATATCTGGATTCCCATTTTCATGGGAATGACAGGGCCGAACGAATTTCCGCCGGCACAAGCGCCGGCATGTTAAATCCGGCCAGCTCCGGCCTTGCGGGGCCATTATAATCCTGAAGCCAGCCATTTACAAATCCTTCTTTTTCCACGGCGCGGCATACCTGCCGGTATTCCTCATAAGAAATGGGCCGGTTCATTTCCGCTGTTTTTTCCGCATGATAAGCGGGCGTGTATTGCGCCAGGACGCTTAAGGAAAGGTCCGTTCCGATATTTTCGGCCAGCCAGCGGATACTTTCGCTGGCCTCATCAGCCAATCCCGGCAAGATCAAAATCCGGCAGATCACCCCCGCGGAGGCCGTGCCGGCCGGCGACATTTTCAGCGGACCTTTTTGCCGCTGCATCTCCAAGAGAGCCTGCCGCGCATTTTTTACATAATCGTCCGCCGCGGAACAGGCCGCGGACGAGCTTTCCCGGGCATACCGCAAATCGGCCAGATAAACATCAACCATGCCTTCCAGCGCCCGCAATGTTTCCACGCGCTCATAGCCGCTGGTATTGTAGATCACCGGCAGGGAACAGCCGGCGGCCTTGACATTTTCAAGCGCCTCAAAAATCATCGGCAGCCAGGGCGTGGGGCTCACCAGGTTCCAGTTGTGACAGCCCTGGATTTTAAGTTTACGCAAAATTGCCGCGAGATTATCGGCCGATATTCTCGCCCCGGCGCCCTCCTGGCTCCAGGGATAGTTCTGGCAGTAAAGGCAACGGAGCGTGCAGCGGCTGAAAAACACCGTGCCGGACCCGCGCGTCCCCGAAAGGGGCGGCTCTTCGCCAAAATGCGGGGCGTATCGGTACACCTCCGCCTCTTTGCCGGCCCGGCAAAACCCCGTTTCGCCGCCCAAGCGGTTGACGCCGCACTGCCGAGGACAGAGCGCGCAATGGGAAAGAACTTTGCTGAAATCAAGCGGTTCCATTAAGGATCTAGATTCCCGCTTTCGCGGGAATGACAGAAAAAATATTCTGACTTCTGCCTCCTGACTACTGCCTTCTGCCTTGTAATTATTCCTCTTCCTTCACCTTTTCCGCGCTGGCGATGACTTTCTGGGCGATGTTGCTGGGCACGACATCATAACGGGTAAAGCTCATTTCAAACGACCCCCGCCCGCCCGTGATGCTTCTCAATTCCGAGCAGTAACGGAACATTTCCGCCATGGGCACTTCGGCCGTGATTACCTGAAGTCCGTCTTCAATCTCAACCCCCAATATCCGCCCGCGGCGGTGGTTCAGATCGCCGTTGATATCGCCCATGTATTGTTCGGGGACCATAACTTTTGCCGTCATGATCGGCTCCAATAAAACCGGTTTGGCTTTGCTCATCGCCTCTTTCATGGCGCGGGCGGCGGCAATCTTAAAGGCGATTTCCGACGAATCAACGTCATGATATGAGCCGTCATAGACGATAACCTTGACATCCACAACCGGGTAGCCCGCCAGAACGCCGTGCGGCATGGCTTCCAGGAATCCCTTTTCGCAGGCCGGGATAAAGTTGCGGGGAATGACTCCGCCGACCACCTCATCCACAAACCATTCCTCGTCGGCCTTTTTCGGAGCCACTTTGCAGTAGACTTCCGCATATTGGCCGCGGCCGCCGGACTGCTTCTTGTGCTTGTAGTGTCCCTCGCCGAGGCCGGTTACGGTTTCCTTATAAGGCACCTTTGGCGTGCGGTATTCAGCCGTGACATTGCTTTTGCGCTTCATGAGCCCCAGGGCAACATCCATATGGGCGTCGCCCATCCCGGAAACGATAATCTCATTGGTGTCAACCCGCCGCTCAACCTTGATGGTCGGATCGTCTTCCGCCACGCGCGCCAACGCAATGCCGATTTTGTCATCATCGCTCTGCTCCTTGGCCGAGACAGCCATGGAGACCACAGGATTCGGGAAAACAATCGGCGCGAATTCCGCCTTGTGTCCGACCGAACAGAGCACGTCGTTGATTGCCGTATTTTTCAGCTTAGGCAGGGCGACAATATCGCCGGCCTTGGCTTCGCTTCCGACCGAGGGTTTTTTGCCCTGCGGAATAAGCAAAGCGCCGATCCGCTCCTTGTGCCCCTTGGACACATTGACCAGTTCCGTGTTCTCCTTCAGAGTCCCCCCGCAAACGCGCAGATAGGCCAGCTTGCCGGCATAGGGATCGTTGACCGTGCTCCAGATATAGCCGACAAACGGCGCATCCGGGGCGGGATTGACCGGCGTATTGCCGGCATCCTTGATCGGCTCATCGGCCGGGCTGGGAAAGACCTGTATGATCTTCTTCAACAACATGTCAATGCCTTCATTCTTCAGGGCCGTGGCCGCAAAGACCGGGATGAGGCTTCCCTTCAGAACGGCCTTGCGCAACCCCTTTTGAAGCTCATCATCCGCAAGCTTTTCGCCAGCGAGGTATTTTTCAAGCAGGGCGTCGTCCGTCTCCGCCGCGCATTCAATCAGGGCGTTTTTATAGCCTTTTATCATTTCACCGACCTGGCCCTGGTCATTGTTGCCGGCCAGGACATCCGCAAATTTACCGTCGGCAAAAATCATCACCGGTATGCATCTGGCGCCCCAGACCGGCTGGATATCGGCGATAATTTTCGCAAAGCTCGTGTTTTCCCGGTCAAGACCGGTGACAACAATTCCCTTAGGGATGCCCATGCTTTGGCAGCGGCGCCAGGCCTTGGTTGTGCCGACCTGAATACCGGCGGAGGCGTCCACCGATATGAGCGCGGAATTAACCGCCCGGCAGGCGCAGATCACCTGGCCGACAAAATCGTCAACGCCGGGGCTGTCAACGAGCACGATCTGGCTCTTTTTGCCGCCATCGTTGAAAGTGACGGTGAACGAATGGGCATACACACTGCTTTTGCGGTTGATTTCCTCCTCCGTGAAATCGCTCAGGCTCGTGCCGGCGCTGACCAGTCCCATCCGGTCGGTCAAGCCGGTCTTGTAGAGAATCGCATCGCATAATGTTGTTTTGCCGCTTCCAGTATGGCCGAGTAGAACAAATGATCGCACATCATTGACTGCTATGTCTTTCAATGTTTGCCTCCCCTGATAATCTTCTGAAAAACCAGCTTATTTGGCTGAATTTCAGACCATGTCCTGCCTTTATTTGAAAATGTTTTATGATACTTATATGTTTTGACAAAGCAAATAAAAAAACTTATGTTTACGGCAAATCAAACGAAGGGGATAAGAAAAATGAATCATGGCGGGAAAACATCTATCGGCTTGATCGGCGCGGGCGGCATTGCCGGCTCGCACGCGGCCGCCCTGGCCGGATTAAAGGATGATATCCAATTTCGGGCGGTATGCGAAATTGATGAGGTGCACGGCAGGGAATTCCAGAAAAAATACGGCATCCCGAAACTGTTCAAGGACTATCGGGAATTGCTGGCCGATGAAAGCATTGAGGTCGTTACCATCTGTACCCCGGCTTTCAACCATGCCGAAATCACCTGCGCGGCCCTCCGGGCGGGAAAATGGGCCATCTGCGAAAAACCGATCGGCGGATCAATCAAGGAAACGGACGCCATCCTCGCCGCGGAACATGAGACCGGCATGCGCGCCGCTTCCATTTATCAAAACCGTTTTGGCAGGGCTTTGCGCGCCCTGGCCGAACTGATTCAGAACGGCAAAACCGGAAAACCGTTGATCGGAATCTGCGAAACCTTCTGGTATCGCGCGCAAAAGGATTACTACGAAAGAGCCGCCTGGCGCGGCACATGGAAGGGCGAGACCGGCGGATGTCTCGTCACCCTTGCCATTCACATCATTGACGCGCTCATTTCCGTCATGGGCGAGCCGGACTGGGTCTGCGCGGACGCGGCGAATCTGAACCACCGCATTGAGGTTGATGACAGTTCGGCTTCAACGGTTCATTTCAAGAACGGCGCGATGGCCAATATCATCGCCACATCCTGCAACCACGAAAGCTCCAGCCGCCTGCGGTTTGTGTTTGAAAACATGGCCGCTGTTTCCCATGAGGGGGCCTATAATTTCGGCGCCATGCCCTGGAGATTCCTTTCTGCCGACGCCGCTCTGCAAAAGGAAATCGCCGCCTGTCTTGAAAAGTGGCAGGCCGCCGACGAGCCGGAGGGGCACAAAGGCCAGCTTTTACATTTTGCCCGCGCCTATCAGAACAAGTCCGAGCCTTTGGTGAGCGTCAGGGAAGCAAAAAAATGCCTTGAATTGATCGCCGGCATATACCGCTCCGCCATTACCGGCGAAAAAACTGTCTTTCCGATTGCCGCGCATGACCCCTTCTATTCCGCGATGAACGGCGGCAAAGCGCTCCGGGGAGCGGTAAAGAAATAGTTTTTTTCATTCGCCGGCCCCTTATTCCGGAAGATCTGATGCCACCGGGTCATAGTGGCAATGCGGCACATTGGGCGCGCGGTGCCCGCCGCACAAATACATCAGCGGTTTACCGGCGGTGCGGAACCGGATCACAACCGGCATGGTCATATCCCGGCGCTCGGGGAATCCCTCCGCCGACACGCGCTCGCCCTCTTGGCGGAAGGGATGTTTTTTGCCGGTGGAAAGATCGGTAACTTCCAGCACCTTGCATTTGATTCCCGCCAGAGCAAGAACGGCCCCCGGCCAGCAGCGCAGGTGCCAGTAAAAATTATTCACCGAAGCCGTGAATCCGCCCGATGAGCTCCACTCCCCCCGGGCATCGCCCTGCTCTCGCAAGCGGCATTCAAATTTTTCCGTGTTGTAAATGGCTTCGCCGTTCACCGCCAGCCATTTTCCGACCTGATCCATGCGCTCCGCCGCTTCCGGAGGGACAGTTCCATCGGCCATGGGCCCGATATTGAGAAGCAGATTACCGCCGCTGGCGGCGCAGCGGCGCAGCATTTCCGCAATTTCTTTGGCCGAGATCCAATTGCTGTCGCCGGGATGATAGGACCAGTTGTCGCTCATGGGAGCGCAGGCTTCCCACAGTCCCGGCGAGGACTGGATATGTTTTTCGGGGGTGTCAAAATCGCCCTTAATGCCGCAGCGGCCGTTGAGCAGAATGCCGGGCTGAAGCTGGCGCACAATGGCGTTGAGTTTTTCGGCCTGCCAGCCCCGGCCGTCAAAAGGCCACCAGCCGTCATACCACATCACGTCCACCTTGCCGTAGTTTGTCATTATTTCCCGGATCTGGCCATGGACGTAATCAATAAATTTCTGATAGCACTCATCCGGACGCTCCAGGGCGTCCACCGCATCGGGGTTGGCGCTCCAGTCATTGAGCGAATGATACAGGCCGATCCGCAGGCCATGCTTGCGGCAGGCCGCCACAATTTCCGCCACGAGATCGCGCCGGGCAAAGGTTTTAACGCTTGTGAAACCAGTCAGCCTGGAATCGTAAAGGCAAAACCCTTCATGATGCTTGCAGGTAAAAACCACATAGCGCATGCCCCATTCTTTCGCGCGGCGGACAATATCATCGGCATTGAATTTTTCGGCGGTGAACCGGTCGGCCAATTTTGCATATTCCTTCTTGGGAATGGCTTCGCGGTTCATAACCCATTCGCCCCGGCCAAGCAGGGAATAAAGTCCGTAATGAATCATCAGCCCGAAACGCGCATCCCGGAACCACTGGGTATCGGCTTTCATTTTTTCCCCTGACAAGCAATTACTTTTTGCTGCAGCCGGCTTCGATGAAGCCGGATATTCCGGGGGCGACGCCCCCGGCTACAACGATGACTGACAGGGCCACTTTGGAATCCAAAACTTAAATTCACTTTGATTTAACCGCGATGACATCCACCTCCAGCAGGGCGCCAAAAGGCATGGTGGCCTGAACGGTCGTGCGCACCGGCGGAGGATCGGCCGTGAAATACTGCCGATAAATCTCGTTGAACGTCGGGTAGTCATCCAAATCGGCCAGAAAGGCGGTTACCTTGACAACATCGGCCATGGTCAGCCCGGCCTTTTCAACAATTGCCTTGAGACTGTCAAACACACGGCGGGCCTGGACGGACATTGAGCCATCAATGAGCTTATTGGTCGCCGGGTCAAGCGCAATCACGCCCTGGACATAAAGCGTGTTGCCAACCAGGATGCCCTGCGAATAACGCGCAACCGGCTTTGGGGCGTTGTCGGCAATGATTACTTTCTTGGACATATTTTCTCCATTCATGTGATTGTCATTCCCGATCCGCCAACAGGCGGAATCGGGAATCCAGGAATAAAAAATCTGGATTCCCGCGTTCGCCTGCCCGCAATGCTACGCACCCGCCCGCAACGCTGGCGCGTAGCGACTGCGGGCTGGGTAGCGTAGCAGGCGGGCGGGAATGACAGAGGGATGGATCCCCGTTCGCCACATACTTTGCATGGACTTTAGAGACATTGCCCATCAACATTTCAATTTGTCCTCCAAATATGAAGCAATCTCGTCAATCTTCAGCCTGATCTGTTTCATTGAATCGCGGTCGCGCAGGGTAACGGTGCTGTCTTCCAGCGTCTGAAAATCAATTGTTATGCCGAAGGGCGTGCCGATTTCATCCTGCCGGCGGTAGCGGCGTCCGATCGCGCCGGTCTGGTCCCAGAATACCGGCCATTTTTTCTGTAATATGGCAAAAACTTCGCGGGCGCGCGCCACCAGTTCGGGCTTGTTTTTCAACAACGGGAACACGGCCGCTTTGATCGGCGCAATCAGCGGTGAAAACCGCATGACCGTCCGCGCTTCGTATCCCGGCGGGGCCGGTTGGCCCGGCTCGGCTTCCTGCAGTTCGCCGCCGCTGTCAGAGGCGGGCACCCATTCCTCGCGGTAGGCCTCGCACAACAGCGCCAGGGCGATCCGGTCCACGCCGGCCGAGGGCTCAATGACGTGCGGCACATATTTTTCTTTTGTGTCCGCGTCAAAATATTCCATTGATTTGCCGCTGAAAGTCTGATGCTGGGTCAGGTCAAAAGCGCCGCGCGCGGCAATGCCCTCCAATTCCTGGCTGCCGAACGGAAAATCATACATGACGTCCACGCAGGCGCTGGCGTAATGCGCCAGTTCCTTTTGGTCATAATTATACTTTGAAATGCTTTCCGGCGGCAGGCCGATCTGCGCATACCATCGCATGCGTTCATTCACCCAGTAATCGTGCCATTGCTGGTCCGTGCCGGGCTTGACAAAATATTCCAGCTCCATCTGCTCAAATTCACGCGAACGGAAGGTGAAATTGCGCGGATTGATCTCGTTGCGGAACGCCTTGCCGATCTGGGCGATGCCGAAAGGCACCTTGCGCCGCGAAACCTCCAGCACATTCTGGAACTGGACAAAAATGCCCTGCGCCGTTTCCGGCCGCAGATAAGCGGCGGCGGAATCCTCCTCCACCGGCCCGACAAAGGTCTTGAACATCAGATTGAACGAGCGCGGCGCGGTCAGCTCCGTTGCGCCGCAGGCCGAACATTTGATCCCCGGCGGCAAAGCAAAGCCGGTTTCGGTTTTGATTAACTTCTGTCCCTGCTCCTCGCAGAGCATATCGGCCCGGAAGCGCTTACGGCATTTCCGGCAATCCACCATCGGATCCGCAAAACTCGTGACATGCCCGGAAGCCTCCCAGACTTTGGGGTGCATGATGATGGAACTGTCAAGGCCGACAACGTCTTCCCGCAATTGAACGATGTTTTTCCACCAGGCCTCGCGGATATTGCGCTTCAATTCGCAGCCCAGCGGGCCGTAATCCCAGAAACCGTTTATGCCCTCATAAATTTCCGAACTCTGGAAAATAAAACCGCGCCGTTTGCACAATGACACCAATTGATCCATACCGACTTTATGCTTGTTTCTCATAGCGGGTAATCCTGCAGAAGGCGGGCGCTCCGGTCAAGATGAAAATTCCTGCAATTATCCGCGCTTTTTTAGCGCATTTTTCTCATTGAGTAATATGGAAAAACATTATAAAGTTTTGTGAAAAAGACGCCCTGTGGGGCACAATCGCCCGTTGCCTTTAAAAAGGATGGAACCATGGATAAAACACTGCAGTATAACGGAACCGAATCAATCATTACCAAGGAGCAAATACAGGCAAAGCAAATCCTGGCAAAGGCGACCATCGCCGCCGGAATTTTCAATCAGTATGATCAGGAACGGACCGACCGAATCGCGGAAGCCGTGGCCCGGGCCGGCTTTAACAACCGGGTCCAACTCGCCAAAATGGCGCGCGAGGAAACCAAACTCGGCGTCTGCGAGCATAAAGTGCTGAAAAACGTCCTGGCCACCCAACTTGTATTTGAAAATATCAAGAATGAAAAAACGGTCGGAATTCTTTCGCACGACGAAAAATCCGGGATCACGGAAATAGCCCAGCCGCTTGGGCCAATCTTTGCGATAATTCCGGTAACCAATCCGACCTCCACGGTCATGTTTAAAATACTGATCGCTCTGAAATCCCGCAATCCTATTATTATCAGTCCGCCGCGCAAGGCGATGCGCTGCACCATTGAGGCCGCGCGTTTATGTTATCAGGCCGCTCTGGAAGCGGATGCTCCCGAGGATTGCATTCAATGGCTGCCGGAAAGCAGCCGCGAATGGACCAATGCCATGATGTCCCAGCCGGGCATTGCGCTGATTCTGGCAACCGGCGGGGCCAGTATGGTCAGGGCCGCTTATAGCTCCGGCACGCCGGCCATCGGCGTCGGCCCCGGCAATGTGCCGATATTTATAGATAAAAGCGCCGATCTGCCCTTCGCCATCAGCAACATCATCCTGTCCAAAACATTTGACAACGGCACGGTCTGCGCCAGCGAACAGGCAATTATTGTTGAACAGTCTTTCGCGCCGCAGGTCCGCGCTGAATTTGAAAAGCAGAATTGTTATTTTCTGAACGCCGAGGAAATCCGAAAAGTGGAAATGATTGCGGTTGATAAAAATTCCGGCGTCATGAATTCCGCCATCGTGGGCCAGCCGGTGGAAGCGATCGCCGAACTGGCCGGAATCAACCCGCCGGCGGGAACGAAAATCATGATAGCAGACCAGAAGGGCGTCGGACGCGAATATCCATTATCAGGCGAAATTCTGGCGCCGATTCTGGCGTTTTACACCTGCGCTGATCTGGACGAGGCGCTCAAGACCTGCATTGATCTGAATTATTTTGCCGGCATTGGACACACCGCCGGCATTTATGCCAATAACGAAGATGTCATTGAAAACTTCGGCAATCTGATGAACGCCGGACGGGTGCTGGTCAACACGCCCTCCTCCCAGGGGGCGGTCGGCGGAGTGTTCAATACCCTGTTAACGTCATTTACGCTCGGGTGCGGCGCAGGAGGAAAAAACATAACCACCGAGAACATATCCGCCAAACATCTGGTCAATATCAAGCGTGTCTGCCGGTATCGCGCGAATGAACGCTGGAACAGATTCCAGCAAGCAAAATATCAGGATGAAAAACTGTCGTGGGATGACATCCTGCAAGAATTCAACAAAAATTACTAAGGAGCAGCGCCATGTTAGAAAATAAGCATGACCAGGAAACCAATACGCTGACATTTGTTTTTTCAGGCCACCTTGATTCGGCGCGCAGCGCGCCGCTGGCGCCGCTCGTTGAAAGCGAAATCAAAAAACACACCGGGCAGGCGCCTTCCGTTGATAAACCGTTTGAGGTTGTTTTTGACCTCAAGGAGGTTGATTTTATCAGTTCGGCTTTTATCCGCATCTGCATAATGACCGCCGCCGTTGTCAAATCCGGCAACCTGATCTTGAAAAATGCCTGCCCCTTCATAAAAAAAACCATCAAGATCAGCGGCTTGGAAAGCCAGCTGAAGATTTTATGACAACCGCTTTTCAACGGCGCGTCTACGAAGCCGCAAAGAAAATCCCGCGCGGACGGGTAACGACCTATAAAATGATTGCCCGGCGCATAAAATGCCGTTCCTGCCGCGCCATCGGCCAGGCTTTGCGCCGCAATCCTTTTGCGCCAATCGTGCCCTGCCACAGGGTTATTGCCTCGGATTTGACTCCGGGCGGTTTCCATGGACACCAAACCGGCCAAGCAGTCAGGAATAAGCTTAAATTGCTTGGAAGAGAAGGAGTTTCATTCCACAAGGGCAAGCTGGCAAATCCGGATTTGATTTACCGGTTCTGAACATCTGGTTTTCAGATTATTCCAGGGCCACGTCATGCAGGCTTTCATCGGCCGCCTTCTGGGTCAGAAGCGTATTGCGCGAAGATCTGATTACTTCGCCGGTCGTTATGTCGCCGGGCAGGGACTGCCCGCGGATTTCTCTTAAAAAAGAATCCAGGTAAAATCCGGGTTTCGGCTCCTGCGGCGGAATGGTCCGCGGCTCCTTCTCGCCGACGCGGTATAAAATAATATTATTTTTCGTTGTCTCAACTGCGCCTTTACTGCCCCAGATGGTAAAACGCCAATACATGGGGAGCGAATAGCCGGAGCTGTCCGGGGCAAAATAGGAAACATCGCCCAGAACTCCGCATCCGTTTTCCATGGTCAGCATGAATTGGGCCGCATCCTTGAAGTGCGGCACCTCCTTAAGCCGTGCATTCCAGTTGCGCGCCGCATCCACCCTGACGAACCGCAACCCCGTCAACCAGGGGATGGCGTTAAAAGCATGAATGGCGATGTCATTGATGGTTCCGCCGTGTTTGCCTTCCTCAAAATACCAGGCCGGCCTGCTCCCGTAGTTTAACGGGTGCTGGCCGCCAAAAGACATGGCGTGAACCTCGCCGATAACGCCGTCTGAAATAAGTTTCTGCAGCGCCAGAAATACTCCGCCCGACCGCAGATCAAACTGGCAACCGAGGCTCAATTTTTTCTTTTCTGCAAGCCGCTTGATTTCATCCAGTTCGGAAAGGCGGATGCAAATCGGCTTGTCGCTGACAACATGCTTGCCGCGCTTCAAGGCTTCAATCATGACTGCACCGCGCCGGCCGTAATAATCGCCGACCGCCAGAACATCAAAATCCAGCTCGGCCAGCATTTTTTCAAAATTATCATGGGTAATGTTCGCTTTCCCAGATTTCTGCAGATCGGCGCGCGTGTCGGCGTGTTCCTCGCACGCCCCCACGATTTCAACATCATCCCGTTTGGCGTTATAAACACCAAAGATATGACCATGCCGGAAACCCATAAATGCCATGCGTAGTTTCATGTTTTACTCCTATAGCTTATTATCTGCGTTCAAAATTTTCGCCGGCGGCTTATGATAGGCCATCGCAAGCAGCAAGCCGATAATCAGCATTCCGGCGGCCACATAAATGGCCGAGCCTTTCAAGTGCGCAAAGACCAGCGGCCCGACAACGCCCGCCGCGCCCCAGGCGGTCAAAATGGCGCCGTAAATCCGGCCGACATGGGCCGGGCCGAACGAGTCGGCCACGAAAGCCGGCATAACCGAAAATCCGCCGCCATAGCAGGACAAAAGATAACAGGTAACGGCCGTAAATAAAGTAACATTCCTGATCTGGGGCAAGGCAAAATAGAGCAGGATTTCCGTGACAAACATGACAATAAAAACCGTTTTCCGTCCTATCCCGTCGGAGAGCCAGGCCCAGAAAAGCCGCCCGGCCCCGTTAAACAGCGAGGCGATTGAAACAACCACGCCGCCGGCCACGGCCAGCTTGGCAAGATCAGGGATCAAATCCTTTTGAATTTCCTGCGCCAGGGGCGAAAGCTGGGAAAGCAATCCCACGCCGGCGGAAATGTTGAGGAAAAAGAGAGTCCAGAGCATCCACCACTGGCGGGTTGAAAACGCCTCGGAAAAAGACCAGGAACTTGCCGCGGTGGAAACATTGGCTGGTTTGGGCACAAATCCCTGCGGCATCCAGCCCTGCGGCGGGTTTTTAAAAAACTGGGCCATGGCAACCGTTAAAATCAAAAATATTACCCCCAGAATAAGCCAGGTCCTGGCAATGCCGATCTGATTGATCATGGCCGGGGCAACCTGCCCCATGAAAAACGCGCCGGCGCCGAATCCCATCACCGCCAGCCCCGTCACCAGCCCGCGCCGGTCGGGGAACCAGCGGATCAGGGTCGCGATCGGCGTCACGTAAGCCAATCCGTTGCCGCCGCCGCCGATAAAGCCGAAGCCCAGATAGAGCAGAAAAATATTGCCGGTGTAATCCGCCAGGCCCGCCAGGATGGTTCCCATGCCAAACAAAATTCCGCCGGCCGTGGCCACTTTTCTGGGACCTATTTTATCCATCAAAGCTCCGCCAAAAGCGGCGCAGACGCCGATCATGCCGATACAGATCATGAAAGTGATCTGCGTCGTGGTTTCGCCCCAGCCATGCGATGCCATCAAAGGCTTCTTGAACACCGACCAGGCATAAACGGTTCCGAGACAAAGCTGCATCAGAACCGCCGCCGCGGCTATCCCCCATCTGCTTTTCTGTAATGATTTTTGAATCATGCCATCCTTTCCCTCCCTTGAAAAATTCAGGATTTATATGAATGAAGCGCATAAAACAAGCTTTTTTGATAGAAATATGAATAAAAAACATGTAAAAACATTGAATAAAGCCCATGACATCCGCAGTAAAAAGCCCGTTAAAAATGATCATCAAGCGCGAAGGCAATCTGGTGCCTTATGACCGCGACCGGATTGCCACGGCCATTTTCAGGGCGATGGCCTCAATCAGGAAAGGAGACCGGCGCCTGGCGGACGCCATCAGTCTTGATGTTGAGCGCGCGCTCCTGACCAGCTACGGCCAGGACTCCACCCCGAGCGTGGAAGAAATCCAGGATATTGTGGAAAAAATCCTGCTGGAAAAAGGACAGGCCGAAACCGCAAAAACTTACATGACCTACCGCTCCCAGCGCGCCCAGGCCCGCTCAAGAAGGGAAAACTCTTTTGAGATCACAGATAACATTCCCTACAAGAAAATATACGAAGTGCTCCGCTGGAACATCAATCACGGCTGTGACACCGTGCACGGCTTAAACCGGATAATATCCGAAGGGCATTTTACCGGGCTGGTCCGCGATTCCGACCAGCGCTATGAAGACGAACTGACGCGCTGCGCCCGGGAAATCGTCAATAAAAACAAAAAGGCGCGCGTGATCATCGTGGCCGGACCTTCTTCATCCGGCAAAACCACCACCACCATGAAACTGGGCGAAAAACTGAAGCAGGACGGGATTGAATTCAAATCGCTGATAATGGATAATTATTTTTTTGACCTTGAAAAACACCCGAAAGACGAATTTGGCGATTACGATTATGAGTCGCCCCACTCTTTGGATTTGGCATTGATTAACGAGCACTTATGCGCCCTGCTTGAAGGCCGAACGGTTCAAGTCCCCTTTTATAATTTTAAAACCGGCAAACGCACGCTGAACGCCCAGAGCATGAAACTGGAAAAGAACCAGCTTCTTCTCCTGGACAGCCTGCATGGGCTCTTTTCTGAAATGACGCAAGGAATTCCCGCGGCCAGTATTTTTAAAATCTATATTGAAACCCTCGGACAACTCCGCTCCGACGACAACATCTTCATGCGCTGGGCGGACAACCGCCTCATGCGGCGCATGATCCGCGACAAACTGCACCGCAACTCCCAGCCGGCGACCACCCTTACGCACTGGCACTATGTCCGGCGGAGCGAACTGCAGAACATCATTCCCTTCATCGCCACGGCTGACTTTCTCGTGAACAGCGCCCTGCCCTACGAAATACCGGTTTTGAAAAACAAGGTATTTTCCTGCTTCCCGCAGGCCATTGAACAATACCGCGATGATCCCCAGCGCCAGGACGCTTATATCCGCGCCAAACGCATGGCTGATTTTCTTGCGCCCCTGCAGGAAGCGGCCGATACCACGACGATCCCGGACGATTCGCTTCTGCGTGAATTCATCGGCGGGAGCCGGTACGGGTGTTGACCTGATTTTTTGATTGATTTTTTTTTGACAACAAAGATTATCAATGTTTTTAGGTCAAAACAAATCAGCCGAATAGCGGCTGGAAACAATAAAACATTCAAGGAAAGGAAAACGATATGGCAAAAGGAATGGATAAAGGCAATACCGGGCGGGACAACAAACCCAAACTTTCCATCAAGGAAAAGCAGCTGAAAAAGAAAATGAAATTGCAGGCCAAGGTGGCCGCAGCCGCAGCGGCTGCGCCTGCGCGGCAGTAACCGCGCTGAAGGCGCGGCAAGCAGGCAGTTATAATTCTGCATTCCGCCGCAAGCGGGTGCCCGTGGCATCTGCCTTCTGCATTTCTGAAACGGGGCGGTAGCTCAGTTGGTAGAGCACCACGTTCGCAACGTGGGGGTCGGGAGTTCGAATCTCCTCCGCTCCATTCGTCGTCCGCTGACGCGAGACTCCTCATGGCAAGCCATTCGCGCCGGACAACTTGGTCGCAAGTCCTGAGCTTGGCGAAGGGCTCATGGCAAGCCATTCGCGCCGGACAACTTGGTCGCAAGTCCTGAGCTTGGCGAAGGGCTCATGGCAAGCCATTATGGGCGACGAATGATCCTGAGGAAGGCTTGGCTGACGAAGGGCATTTCTTTGGAAAATATGGCTTGGTATACATACATCCTTGAATGTTCGGACAAGTCCTTCTATGTAGGTATTACCAATGACCTAAAGTTACGTCTTTCTGAGCACAATGCCGGCAAAGGCGCTTTATGGACAAGAATCCGTAGGCCAGTAAAACTTGTTTATGCTGAGAAAAATGCAGATAAAGCGCAGGCGAGAAAACGCGAAATTGAAATCAAAGGCTGGCGACGAGAGAAGAAAATGAATCTATTCCTCTCGGCTACCAACCTGTTAGTTCACTTTAGATAAATCCGATTCCGGCCACGCCTTTGTAAAAAGACACTTCTGATTTTACCGTCTGTCAAAGCCGGACGCCATCAGCATCCAATACGCCTGAATTGCAATCGCTACGGATTGAACAGGAACGGGCCCTGCGGCGCATAACCGCCGGAGGTCATCCAGATCGTCCAGTAATTGTTGACGACCATGGCTGGATCAGCATATCGGTCGCCGTCAAAATCGCCGGCCAGCGGATACGGATTAGCGCCGGACACCGAAAAACTGAACGGGCCCTGCGGCGCATAACCGCCGGAAGTCATCCAGATCGTCCAGACACCGTTGGCCACCATGGCCGGATCAGCATACCGGTCGCCGTCAAAGTCGGCCGCCACCGGTTTCCCGCCGGGCACTGAAAATGTGAACGGGCCCTGTTGGGCATAACTGCCTGATGACATCCAGATATACCAGTTGCCATTGAGCACCATGGCCGGATCGGTCTTGCCGTCGCGGTCAAAATCGCCAGCCGCCCGATTGCCTGCCACGCCGAAGTTCCAAGGTCCGCCGCACAGCTGATAACCCGCACCCGTGAACCAGATATACCAAGATGAATTGATCACCGTGTAAGGATCAGCATAGTGGTCGCCGTCAAAATCGCCTTCCACCGTCGCATTCCCCGCCCACCCCATGGCCGAAGCGCTGAAATCGCTGGTCCCGACCGCATTGACGGCCTTGACCCAATAATAGATTGTGACACCCGGCCAATTGGTGACAGCCGTGTCATCGCATGATGTGGCGGCGGTGCTGTTGATCTGGCAGGCCGAGCCAGTGGTATTGGTCCGGCTCCGGAAAATCAGGTAGCTGGTCGCGCCGGCGACCGAATTCCAGGCGATGTGTACTTTGTTCGTATATGTTCCTTTGCTGGCCGTTACGCCGGAGGGAGCGGAAGGCGTGGCCGTAATCGTTACCGTCGCTCCGCTAATATAACCAAGAACGGCGCCAAGCGCATCACTGAGCGTTACTCCGAATGTCTTGCCGCTAGCACCGCTGTTAATAAGGGAGATGGAGATGGTTTTAGCGGCGGAGTCGCCGGCCGACCATGACAAGGTGCCGGAGGCGGCCGTGTAATCCGTGCCGGCGCGCGCTGTCCCGTTGCTGGTGGCATAGTTCACAGAACAACTGCCGCTCGCGGAGTTAACGCGGGTGACGGCGAGAGTCACACTGCCGGAATTTGCATCCGCGCTGTAGGCGGACGAATCAAACAACACGACAGAATCGCTGGACGGTTCTGCCGGGGTCATGGTGTTCTGGTAATACGAAAGGCCATCCATGCGGTTAATCGCGCTGGCATCCTGCCAGGAAGCCACCCAGAAGTTCAAGTTTGACCAGACCGGGCACATATCGCTGACGTATCCGGACGAATCAAAAACTAATGTGTAAAAGCCGGGCACGGCCGGCGGCCATAGCGGTGACGTAAAAACACCGGTCGCGGTGCGGTCCATGTCAATGTCCCATACCCGGATATGACTCGCCGAAAGACCGGCTTTTAGCGAACGATCGGCCGGCGGCATCCACATGTATATATGGTCGCCAATCTCATCCCAGGTGACGCCGTCGTCGGAGAGATACACTTTCTGGAGATCGGCATCATACGAGACATATTGGTTGAAGGACACCGGATAGAGCCAGTTCGTATCCGAAAAAATACCAGTATGACGGAAGAGCACCTTGTTTTTATAGCGGCTGATGACAGCCGGCGTCAATTGGTAGGCCTGGGTTCCGAGCCCAAATCCCAGGCTCCGTGAGGCCGAATAGTGACCGCAAAACGCCGTGTGCAGACCATAATCCTCGGCAAAGGCCGTCCGATTGTAGAAATCGTAGTTGATCTCGGAAAGCGTCAGTATCGTGCTTGTAACTTGACCGCCGCTGGTCAGGCTTTCCGTCTGACTAAGCAGGAGTCCCGTCTGCACATCAAAAAAATAATCGCCGGTAAAATCGTCATGTGAATAGGTGAGGGTGATGATCTCACGGGATGGACTCAGGGCAAAAAGCGCCTCTTCAGGCAGGAGATAGAGAAACGGCAGGGTTGCAGGCGTGTAGGTGGCGCGGCTGACCACATACACTAGATCTTGCCAGACAAATACCGCCGGCGGCTGAAGCGCCGCGAGCCGGGCTGGATTGATCCAGAATGCGCCCTCTGAAGCGGCATCGGGACTAATGACTTGTGCGGCCGGCATAGGGGACGTCCAGTAACTTATGGATGAATGCCGGGTCATATAGGCGGCGCCATTTTCAAACCGGTCAATCATAATCGCCATTTCGGCGTCCTCCGATCCGAGCGACCCCGTGCCACCGACATACCAGGCCCGCACCCCAGGCTGAAGCCAGCCAGTGTCCGCGGCCAGCCCCATTTCCAGCATGCAGGCAAAGAGAATTGATCCAAGCGCTTTGATTTTAGTTAATTGCGAATATGTCATAATTATTACCAGCAATTACATTTATTTGACTTGTTTTATTTTTAAAAGGGCAAGTGTTTTCACTTGTTCCTTAATTACACTAATTGTATAAAAAAAATATGGCTTAATCAAGTACATATTCACAGAACTATCCTGTAAAATATGCCATTTTTGGTTCACAAGATGTGGTTCGGGAACTCAAATCTGCTCCGCTCCACCCTTCGCTCGGTAAACCGAGCTACGGGTGGCAAGCCACCTTTGATCGTATCCGCCTTATTGGCCGTCAAAATCGGCCGCAAGCGGAATGCCGGATACGCCAAAGTTCCACGGCCCGCCGCTCAACTGATAGCCGGGGCCGGAGAACCAGATATACCACAAACTGTCTATTACCATGGCCGGATCCGCCTTGCCGTCAGCGTCAAAATCGGCTGCAACCGGAATGCCGGCCACGCCAAAATTCCATGGCCCGCCGCTCAATTGATAGCCGGTGCCGGAGAACCAGATATACCATGAACTGTCTATTACCATGGCCGGATCTGCCTTGCCGTCAGCGTCAAAATCGGCCGCAACCGGCGTGCCGCTCACGCCAAAGTTCCATGGCCCGCCGCTCAACTGATAGCCGGTGCCGGTGAACCAGATATACCATAAGGCGCCGTCTACCATGGCCGGATCCGCCTTGCCGTCAGCGTCAAAGTCGGCCGCAACCGGGATGGCAGAGACGCCAAAATTAAACGGCCCGTTTATCTGATAACCCATGCTGGAAAGCCAGAGATACCAGTTGCCGTTGACAGTCATGGACGGATCGGCCTTGCCGGTCCGTCCGCCGGGAGTGCTCCATTTGGCAATATGATTTGCCTCCATCCCGCCGGCCGTGGAAAAATAGCCCCCAACGTATAAAGCGCCGGAAGCATCACAGGCCAAGGCCGCGGCTGAATTATTCAACCCGCTGCCGAGGCTCGTCCAGGATAACCCGTTCCACTTGGCGATGCGATTGGCCGCGATCCCGCCGGCAGTGGAAAAATTTCCACCGGCATATAGATTGCCGAATCTGTCAAAGGTCAGCGCTTCAATACTGAAGTTCATCCCGCTGCCAAGGTTGGTCCAACTGCTTCCGTTCCATTTGGCGACCGCGTATGCATCAACGTCGCCGGCAATGGAAAAATCACCGCCGGCATAGAGATTGCCGAATCTGTCAAAAGCCAGCGTCCTGACCACGTCGCGCGGACCGCTGTGGATTCCGCTGCCAAGGTTGGTCCAGCTGGTTCCGTTCCATTTGGCGATGCGATTGGCCGCCATCCCGCCGGCATTGGTAAAATCCCCGCCGGCGTAGAGATTGCCGGCACTGTCACAGACCAGCGCTTCAACATAGAAGTCCATCCCGCTGCCAAGATTGGTCCAGGTCGTCCCGTTCCATTTGGCGACGCAATTGACCGTCACCCCGCCGATGGTGGTAAAAGATCCACCCGCGTAAAGATTGCCGGAATTGTCGCAAGCCAACGTATAGACAAACCAGTCTATCCCGCCGCTGATGTTGGTCCAGGTCGTCCCGTTCCATTTCTCTATATCATTGCCGCCCGCGGCGTAGAGATTGCCGGAACTGTCAAAGGCCAGCTCATAGACGTTGCCGCCCGCCCGCGTGCCATCAAAGTTGGTCCAGATTGTCCCGTTCCATTTGGCGATACGATTGACCGCCAGCCCGCCGGCATTGGTAAAATCTCCAGCGGCGTAGAGATTGCCGGCGCTGTCAAAAGTCAAGGCATAGACGGCGCTGTTCATGCCACTGCCGAGGTTGGTCCAAGTATTGGCCCGGCTTTCCGGCTCACAAATTAAAACCGACAGAAACGCGATCGCGACGAAACACATCATTTTGTTTATCATGTCTATTCCTTTGTTTTTTTGACAACGCCTTGTGGTCACCGGGTCCTTCCTTCATAGCCGGTTAAACACGGCCTTGGCCTACGGCATGCCCGCCGCCTGCTGCGCCATTTTTTCCAGATCATCATAGAAAGTTCGCTTGATAACCTCGCCGCCATCAACCGTGAGCTCCGTTCCGGTGACAAACTGCGCTTCGTCGGAAGCAAGATAAAGCACCGCGTTGGCAATATCCACTGGCTTACCCACACGGCCCAAAAGGACTCCGCGCGCCATGATGCTCAACATTTCCTCATTGCTTTTCCCGAACTTGCGGCAGACAGACTCAAACATCGGCGTATCAACAAACCCGGGATAGACCGTGTTAACCCGGATGTTGTCGCCGGCCAATTCAATGGCCGCCACCTTTGTAACGGAACCTACGCCGCTTTTGCTGGCGCAATAAGCGGCCTGCGATTTGCCGGGAATAAAAACATAATTGGAGGATATATTTACAATAGAACCGCCGCATCCCTGGTTTTTCTTCATGGCCGGCGCCGCGTGCTTAATGCCAAGGAAAACGCTTTCAAGGTTCACTGCCATGACCTTGCGCCATTCCTGAACAGTCATTTCAAGAATCAACTTTGAAAAGGCGATACCCGCATTGTTAACGAGCACGTCAAGTTGCTTGAAATTTTTCAGCGCATATTCAACGACCGCTTTCCAGGAATCTTCATCGGCAACATCAAGTTTTTTGAATAACGCATTGCCGCCGCCGGATTTGATAAGCCCGGCCGTTTCCTCGCCTTTTTCTTCCTGGATATCGGCAACAATCACCTGCGCCCCTTCTGCGGCGAGCACTTCCGCTATTCCCTTGCCGATTCCGCCGGCAGATCCGGTGACAATACAAGCCTTGTTCTCCAGTCTTCGCTTTTTCATTTCCATTCAGGCCTCCATATTTTTATGATTTCATATCTCTCAAAAATCGGCCGGGATGTCAATCCATTTCATCATAGCGCCTCTCATGCTTTTATGCACACAGGCTGGCAATAAACAAAAGAACAGCATCGTGGGTGCTTAAATTATTCGTAATATGCCGGGGCAAGGTTAAAACGCGGCCAGGCCGCGGGATCATGGCCGGTAATGATCCGCACCCCGTTCCGGCGAAAATCGCGGATTTTATTAATGGACTTTACGGCGTCAGAAGGGCTGTAAACCAGCCCCGGAAGAACATCCTCTTCCAGGATTTCCTCCGTGTAGACACAATCGCCCGTCAACAGCGTCGGCCCCCATTTGTCAAGGCTGACCAATAGAGACTGGTGGCCGGGACTATGTCCGGGCGTGAAGACAATCCTGAGCTTGCCATCGCCGAAAACGTCGTAAAAATCTTCCTGGCGACCTTCCAGAAGGCGCCATTTGAGATGCGGCTTGTCAAAATCGGCGCGGATATAGGCGCTGGCCTGGAAAAAATCGGGCACATAGGCATATTGCAGTTCGGCGCGCTGGACATAATAAATCGCGTTTGCAAATTCTCCGGCGGCGCCGGCATGATCCAGATGCAAATGCGAAAACACAACATGCGTGATTTCTTCCGGCTTGATGCCGATCCTGGCCAGTTGGGCAACAGCGTAATCGTCCCTGGTCATGACCGGATCATAAGCCTCAATGGCGCCCCCCCAGTGCTTGACTTTGTCAGAAGCCACGGCGAGAGCGTTGCCGGTATCAAAAAGCACATTGCCCCGGAGGTGCTTGACAAGGAAGAAGGGGACAGGAATGTCAAACGGCTGTCCAACGCCGCGCCCCATGGTGATAAGATGCTTGCGGGTTTTGATGATACCACACTGGAACATGTAAAGCTTCATTGTGCCCCCTGAACAATACCGCGCTTTCAATTTCTTCATTCAAAAAAGCTTAGAACCTATCTTTATTAGAAAAATACAATTAATTAAGTAATAGTCAAGTTACTTTGTAGGATTTGGCGCAATACTTCAAGAAATGACTCCCGTGTTGAGGGTGCCGGTCGTTTATTCAATTTTGGGCTTGAATGATTCCCTCAAATTCTTGACATGCCCGTCAATTCTTCATACCATCCAATTCAAAAAAATGCCCGTCTACGCCCGCCGGGCAAAATGCCCGGTTAGCCGGCGGTGGCGCGCGAATAAACCAAACAGGCGGAGTTCCACAATGAACGCATCAAAAAAAATTGCATCCATGATGTTTCTTTTTGCCGCGCTGGCATATGCGGCCCCGGCGCAGAATAGCGTCGCGGCCGGCAGCGCTTCGGCTAAAAACAACGACTGCTTCTATTACCCCGGGGAAGCGCTGGCCACGAATGAAATGCGGATATCGTTCATGGGGACCTCGTTTTTGCCGCGCCTTTCCCAGGCCGCCAACAGCGTGTTTGTGGAATGCGGCAATGGTGAAAATTTTGTTTTTGACTGCGGGGCCGGCGTGATTGAAAAATTTGTCGCCATGGGCGTGGCTTATTCGCAAATGGACAAAATTTTCATGACGCACCTGCACGCGGATCACATGAGCGACCTGATGTTCATCTACTGTTTTGGCCCTTCCACAGACCGCCTGACCGATCTGCATGTCTGGGGCCCATCCGGCGACGCCTCCGATGAAGGAACCACATTTTTCTGCGATACCATGAAAAATATAACCGAGTGGCACCGCGAGAGCTTCAGCTTCCTCTCCACCGGCCTGACCAACGGCCAGGATGGATACAATCTCGTGGCGCATGAAATTCCCTACGAGCAGATTGGTTCGCTCGTCTACAATACCAACGGCGTGCGGATCACGGCTTTTCCCGCCATCCATGACCGGGATGGCGCCATCAGTTTCCGCTTGGAATGGCAGGGCATTGCCATGGTCTTTTCCGGCGATTCGCGGCCGAATACGTTCATGCTCAACCAGGCGGCCACCAATCTGGACGTGTTGATTCATGAAGTCACCCTGTCGCCGGAAGTCTGGGCGGCCAAAAATGGCAGCGGGCTTTCCCCCTCCGATCCCCGGTTTCCCAGTGGGGTCGCCACGGCCAAGACGATCCAGGATTGCTCCCACACCCCGGCCAAAGCCCTGGGATATATGCTCAACCAGCTCAGCTTGAGCAACGCCGCGCCCCGCCTGGCAGTGGCGACCCATTGCCAGTTTGAGGACGACACCACCAATGCCATCATGACGGACATCCGCGCCTGGTATTCAGGGCAAGTTACTCTGGCCACCGACCTGGTGGTGCTCAATGTTTCCACGGACAAGAGCCAGCCCATCCGCCAACGGACGGCTGTTGTTTCCAGCGACGCGTTTTATACAAACTCCGCGAGTTATACCTCCTCTGAATTGGCCGCGCCAAAATATACCAACAACATGATGCAGTTGAGCGCCTGGCTGCAGCAGCACATTATTCCGGAGGCATTATACACAAACCCGCCGGCCACCGTGGCGCCGGCCAACCCGCCCGCAACGGACAAAATCAAGCAAGACAGCGCCCCGTGTTATCTCGGGACGGCGCCGGCCACGAACGAAATGCGGATATCGTTCATGGGGACCTCGTTTTTGCCGCGCCTTTCCCAGGCCGCTAACAGCGTGTTTGTGGAATGCGGCAACGGCGAAAATTTTGTTTTTGACTGCGGGTCCGGCGTGATTGAAAAATTTGTCGCCGCCGGCGTGGCATATTCGCAAATGGACAAGATTCTCTTGACACACCTGCATGCGGACCACACGAGCGACCTGATGTTCATTTATTGTTTTGGCCCTTCCACGGACCGCCTTACGCCCCTCTATGTGTGGGGACCCGCGGGCCCCAGCACCAATGCCCCCACGGGTCTCAGCACCAATGAAGGCACCCTCTATTTTTGCGAGGCCATGAAAGCGCTGACCAAGTGGCACCGCGAAAGTTTCAGCTTCCTCTCCACCGGCCTGACCAACGGCCAGGATGGATATGATCTCCTGGGATATGAAATTCCTTACGAGCAGATTGGTTCGCTCGTTTACAATACCAACGGCGTGCGGATCACGGCTTTTCCCGCCATCCATGACCGGGATGGCGCCATCAGTTTCCGCCTGGAATGGCAGGGCATTGCCATGGTTTTTTCCGGCGATTCGCGGCCGAACACGTTCATGCTCAACCAGGCCACCAATCTGGACGTATTGATTCATGAGGTTACTTTATCGCCGGAAGTCTGGGCGGCCAAAAATACCGGTCGCGGTCCGGGCGATCCCGTCTATTCCAATGCCGTTGCCAGGGCCCAGCTCATCCAGGATTGCTCCCACACCCCGGCCAAAGCCCTGGGATATATTCTCAACCAGCTCAACTTGAGCAACGCGGCGCCCCGCCTGGCAGTGGCGACCCATTGCCAGTTTGAGGACGACACCACCAATGCCGTCATGGCGGACATCCGTTCCTGGTATTCGGGGCAGGTTGCGCTTGTCAAGGACATGCAGGTCATCACCATTCCCGTGGATAAAAGCCAGCCCATCCGCCAGGGAACCCTTTCCTTTTCAAGCAATGCTTTTTACACGCATGCGAAATTTTATAACTCATCCGAGCTGGCGGCGCCAAAATATACCAACAACATGATGCAATTGAGCGGCTGGCTGCAGGAGCATATCATTCCGGCGCGCTTATATTCCACCCTGTATGCGGATGTTGACATGGATGGAGATGGAAAAATGGACCTCGTCCTTTATAATCCCGTTGCGGGAGCCTGGGGTGCGGCATTATCCAGCAACAATTATACAACGGCCGTAACTGTCCTGGGTGGCCCGGGATATGCTCCGGCACCGGGCGATTATGACTGGGACCGCAAAACCGATCCGGCGGTCTTTCAAGAATCAACGGGAAATTGGAAGATCACGCTTTCGGCCTACGGCTACACGATGTATCAGCCAACCTTCAGAGACCAGGGATACGCATCGGTGCCAGGGGATTACGATGGGGACCGCAAGGCGGATATTGCCGTCTACCAGGAAGCCACGGGAAACTGGTATGCGATGCTCTCGGGCAACGGCTACAATACAATCTATGTCAACAACTTTGGCGCTATGGATTATACGCCTGTCCAGCGCGATTATGACGGGGACGGTAAAGTTGATCCGGCTCTTTACCACGAAGCCACGGGATATTGGTTTATCCTGCCTTCATCCGTCGGGTATGGCACGGCCATATCCACTGCATTTGGCGGTTCGGGATATGTTCCAGTGCCGGGCGATTACGATGGCGACGGCAAAACGGACTTCAGCCTTTATCAGGAATCCACGGGAAATTGGAAGGTGGCTATGTCCATGTATGGTTACACAACTTATTCGTCCATCCTTGGCGGCCCCGGATATAGTCCCGTGCCGGGAGATTTTGATGGCGACTTGAAAACAGACCTATGTGTGTATCAGGAAAGCACGGGCAACTGGTATGTGGCGCTTTCCGGCAGCGGTTACCTGATAACCCGCGTTAATTTCGCCGCACCAGGCTATGCCCCAGTCTGCCTGAATCCATCAGGATTTTTATTTGAGGCTAAAAGCGGTGCCAGGCATCTCGGGAATCCGGTCCATGAATAGAATTTTATTTTTGGCCATTAATTCCTCCCTGTTTGCGGCGGCGATGGGCTGGCTGGAAGGCGTGGTGGTGGTTTATCTGCGCACGATACTTTTGCGCCGCCCCGACTGGAAGATGATTGAAATTACGCGCGAGGCCGCCACGCTGATCATGATCACCGTTTTTGCGCTGGCGGCCGGCCGCAGCCGGCGCGAACGAATCGGAACCTTTCTGTGGGTTTTCGGCGTCTGGGATATAATTTATTACGCGAGCCTGTGGACATGGCTGAACTGGCCCGCCAGCCTGACAACCATGGATACGCTCTTTTATATTCCGTGCGTCTGGCAGGCCCCCGTCTACGTGCCCGTGTTATTTTCATTAATCATGATGCTGACCGGCTTTTTGTTATGGCGGGATCGCTGGACCGCCCATCTGGCCGCAGGATGGAAATGGGGCATCCGCGGATGGCTGGCCGGATTCCTGATCGGGCTTGCCAATGCGCTCATCCGCGGCCTGCCCCTTTCGGTTTCCGCCATGGGCATGTCCTTTTGTCTAGGGCTGACCGCGGCCGGGATCGGATTCGCTCATCAATTCGGCGGAAATACGGACGGAAAATTTACTATTCGGACCTTGGCGGCCATGACCATCGGCGGAGTCATCGGCGGAATTCTGGGGCATTTGGCGCGTTCAATGTTTTACGCCTCGCCTTATTCATTCCTGTGGCCGGCCGGCCTGGGGTTGATCTCAGGAGTGATTTTATTTCTTGCCGGCAAACACGGAAAGACACACTCGCCTGTTCCAGGCAACGCGGTTTAATATTCGCGCGCCAGAAGACTGCGTTTTCCCGCGATTAAAGGCAAAGACGCGGTCAGGGTCGTTATGATCGTCAGCCACGCGCCGGCCGCCGCAATGCCCCATGCAAACCAGGCGCGGCCGATATTGCCCAAGATATATTCGTGGCAGATAAACCCAAAGGGAACGATGGCGGCCATGATGTAGACCAGGCTCATCACCAGGTTGAACGTGCCGCCAAACCCGGAAATAATGGCCACGGGATTGGTCTGCTCCAAGTCCATGAAAAGCGCCCCCAACCCCAACGCCAGACCGCAGAGCGCAAAAGAGACGGCCACGGCCACCATGATGGTTATCAGCAGGACATAGGACGGCACGCTCAGCATCAGGGAAGACACAATCATCAGCGCGCCGCTGATCATCAGCATGATAAAGACGGCCAGCATGAATTTGATTTTCAGCACGCGGCCCATGCCGGCCGGCGAAAGGCCGAGAATCCAGAAGGCATGCCCCTCAAGACTGATCTGCGGAAACACGAAACGCGAGCAAAACGAGCACATGATCGTGGCGAGGCTGAACAGATTCAGAAATGAAATCAGGTTGCGCCAGACCGGCGCCAGAAGATGATAGTGCAGATTGCGCAGGTTGAAAAAATAAATTCCCAGCAAGCCGAAAAAAAGCAGGCCCTGGATCATTTGCACCGGGTCGCGGAGCAGGCTGCGGATGTCCTTGAGGATAACAGCGCGCACGACCGGGGGTAGAAATTCGGATGGAAATGCCGCCAGTCCGGCATGCCGCGCGCGCCTTATGCCGTTGCGCTCCCCGGCCGAAACGGTCCGTTCCCATGCGCCGTAAAACAACCTCTCCCCGATGAATTCAACAACAAGGGCCACAAACATTAGGTTCGCCATTAGAACGCAAAAGAGGAGCGTCCCGCGATCCCAGCGCTCCCGTACCATGGTCATTATCCCCTCGGACACCCACCAGCTCGGCCAGAGCGGGAACGAGGCCAACTTGATGCCGGGAACCAGGCTGGCCAGCAAAAAAGAAACATCATCGGATTTATAACCCGTGCTTTTAAAAGCATCATAAAAACCAAAGGCCAAAAGGCCCGAAAAAAACACTAAAAGCCAGATCCAACCCCTTAACCGCGGCATGAATCTCACCGCCAAAACAATCAAGATGACCCCGATGCCGGAACAGAGCGCGACAAACGGGAGCGAAAAGAGAACCGTCCAGAAGGCAAAGATCAACGGCAGTTTCTGATGCCAGGCAAACGCGCTCACAAACGGGACCATTATGAAAAAAAACGCCCAGGATGAAAGCAGCGCGGATTCAAGATATTTGTGAACGGCGATTGTTCCGCGCGAAACCGGTTGAAGCAATAAAAAAGGAACATCCACCGCGCGGAAAAAAACCGCATAGGCGGTGATGATATTGGAAAGGACCAGCATGATTCCCAGGCCAAAGAAAAAAAGGCCGAAAAGATGCTGAATAAGGAGCACCCCTATCCCGCCGAGCGAACTCAGAAACCGGAAGGCGTCCAGGAACAGAAAGAACAAACCCGTCAACATGGCGGCGGCAAAGACGCCGATTACGACCGCCTTGAAAATTGACTGCTTTCTGGCGATAAAACGCAGATTAAAAAGCATCCGGAGGTCGTTTTTGAGAAATTTTATCAAAACATTCATAATAATAGCAGCATCGAACTTTAGTCGTTCAAGTGTTTGTCATTCCCGATCCAATCGGGAATCCAGAAAAAAGTCAGACTAGATTCCCGTTTCCACGGGAATGACAGAAGCGGATTCTCGTTTACCATCCCTGGTCAGGCGCAGAAAAACATCCTCCAGCGGCCCCTGAACCGAGCTCTGCGCGCGCAACTCCTCCAGCGAACCCACCGCCGCCAGACGGCCATCCACAATGATCCCGATCCGGTCGGCCAGTTTTTCAATCAGGGCAAGAATGTGGCTGGTCAGAAAGATGGTCATGTTTTCCCGCGCCTTCTGCTTGAGAAGGTTATGAATCAGCCTGATCGTGTATGGATCAAGACCGATAAAAGGCTCATCAATGAAAAGTACCTGCGGGTTATGCAGGAACGTAGTCGCATAAATCAACCGCTGCCGGTAACCGTGCGAAAGGTCCTTGATAAGACAGGCAGCGTATTGCCCAAGATCAAAAAGCTCAAAGGAACGTTCCATTTCCTCGGCAACCTGCGCGCTAGAAATGCCGTAAAGATCGCCGATAAATTCATAAAACTCAACCGGAGTCAGCCGGTCGTATAAATAGGGCGTGTCGGGAATGTAGCCGATTATTTTCCGCACCTTGGCCGGCTCGCGCACCGCGTCAAAACCGCCCACGCGGATGTTCCCCGATGATGGACGCAGGAGGCCGCAGGCCATTTTTATGGTGGTGGTCTTGCCCGCGCCGTTCGGCCCCAGGAAACAGAATAATTCGCCCGGCTTGACTTTTAAGTTCAAATCGCGGACCGCCTGCACCGCGCCGAAATTTTTGGATAGATTTTGGATTTCAATCATTTTTGAATGCTACCCTGTACCACTAACGTTTGCCATGCGCTTCACACGGCTTACTACGCCTTTTAGCGTGGTTGTCATTCCCGCGAAAGCGGGAATCCAGAATGGAATATTTTCCATCCGGATTTAACGGAGCTCTGGATTCCCAATCAAGTTGGGAATGACAGAAAAAATCCTGATCACTGACTACTGACTTCTGAAGTCTGACTTCTTTCTTCCAGAACATCCACGCTGATTCTGCCCATAATACCGAGCAATTTCATCTGGTCAATTATTTCCCCGCTGATCAGGCGGATATATGTTGCATCAACCATGGGCGTTCCGAAGGTCGGGTCCATTTCAACCCACTCTCCGACAAAAACCGCCGGCCAAGCATGATAATAAAAAGCCCCCGGCTGGCCGTCAAGCTCGGCAAAAACGATCCCGACATTAATCCGCGCCGGAAGTCCGGCGGCCCGGGCCAGGGCCACGAACAAATAAGTGTGCTCATTGCAGTCCCCCTCCCGGCGCTGAAGAACATCCAGCGCCGAAGGCAGGCTGGCCGTCGGCTTTTTGACGACATTACGGTAGACCCATTCATTGATTGATTTTGCGGCTTCAAAGGAGTCCCGGCTGCCCGCCACAATTTTTTCCGCCTGCCTGATAATTTTCTGATTGTCGGACTGAATTGCAGCGGATGGAGCAAGAAAAGGGGTCAGTTCCGGAGGTGCCGGCGCCCGAAAACCGGCAATATTGGCCGGCGGCCGCTGAGCGGAGAGCTCAAGCACAACGGCGTCGTTAAGCCGTTCTTTAATGATCTGGCGATGACTCTCCAAACTGTCAATATCCAGGACGCAGCCGTTCAAGCGCGCTTTCAGCCTGCTGCATGCGCGCGGATTCGGGATTTGGCCGCGGCAGGGCACTGACATGGATGCCAACAGGTCTGTCCCTTCAAACGACTGCCGGCGGCGGCTCAATATTTCGCGGGGAGTGGAAGCGCGCATTACCCAGCCAAAAGGGGTTTCTTCGCGCAGTACGCGGCCATTATCGTCAATCCATGAATTAACAACCATGCCCTGGTAAAAAACATTGAGCACCGTGGTCGCATAGTTTTTGCCGTCATAAACCATGTTTTCACGCCGGACCGCCTCAATTTTCACTTCGGCCACGTTCAGCGAAAGAGGGTCAAGCGTTTTAAGCCGGATGCTCTCGCCCGGGGCAAGCTGTTTCATGGCCATTTCCGTAATGGGGGAATAAACGACCACATCATCCGGTATTTCCATCTCAAAACTTTTTTCCGCGGCCGGTGTTTTCATGTTTATCTCAAAAACACCCTTCCGGCTGCGTTTGCCTTCAATGCGCGTCGTATAAAGGCTTGAAAACATAACCGCGGAAAACTTTTGCAGACAATATTGATCGTCAAGCTCGGCGTCGGCGGACGCGCCGACCCACTGTTCCTGCCCCATTATTCTGAAATTAAGGACCGTTTGATTTTTGACCACATGAATCGCCTCATTAGATTCAAGACTGGTGTCAATCCAGGTATGGCTGTAGCCAATGGGCGTGCCTTGGGATTCAATCTGCATCCACGAATCAAGAATCAGCGGTCCGCGCTGCAACAGCGCGCGGTAACCGGCCCCGGTCTCCGAAAATTTTTCGGGGAATGCTTCATACCTGATCAGCCACCCGTTCATCAGGAGCCAGAAGGCGATGATGATTATTCTGAAAAAAATGATCTGCATGGATATGCGCCGTAATGCGTATTTGACGCCTGCGCTGGATACGTCTCGACCGGGCCCTCTTGCGTCATTTTTGCAACAATCTGGTCAGGACCGGATCCGGCGTTGCGCCGAATTTCAAGGCATTCTGATAATGTATCGCGGCAATAGAAATTTTGCCCGGCTCTTTTTTAAGCATCAGGCAGGCCAGATTGTAATGAGCTTCGCTCAGGCGGGGATTAAGGGCAAGCGCCTTTTGCATTTCCGATATGGCCGCATCCATCTCTCCCATTCCGGCCAGAGCAGCGCCCATGATGACATGCGCGGCGGCATTGGAATTATCTTCATTCAGCGTGATTTCAACCAGCTGGATTGCTTTTTGATACTGCCGGTCATGGCACAGGATTAAGGCCAGCAGTGAATTGATGGAATTGTCGGGCGAAGGGATCACGCACCACTGGAAAAGAATATCCCGCGCCTCGTCAACCATGCCAAGTCTCAGAAAACACCGGCCGGCCCCGCCGAGAGCCGCCAGATGCTGGTTGTTCTGCGCTAAAACCGCTTTATACAATTCCAGGGCGCCCTTGAAATCGCCGGTCTTTTCCAATGCGGCGGCTTCCCTGATTTTGCCGTCAATGCCATTGTTTATTCCGCCGTTTTTTTCTGCCGGCTCCGCCGTCGGCAAAGGCTTGGGAGGCGGCGGGACCGCCGGCTGAACAGCCGCGTTCCGCTGTTCAGGGACGGCTTTTTTCAGGTTCAGCATTTTATCCAGTTCTTCGCGGCAGTAGTTGATGCGGAATGCCACCAGATTTGTCTGCCATGTGGGATAACTGGAAGACAACTGCTGGAACAGCCGGAGGGCTTCGTCGTAAAGCACGGTAGCATCCTCTTTCATCTCGCGCTCCCGCAGACGGTCGGCCGTTGCCATGGATTCATAAGCCCGCAGGTAACTTTTGGACGGTAAAAGGTCGCTGTTGGCCGCCACCGCCGATGAGCCTGCACTCAAGTCCGGCCCGGTCCCGGCCGTAGATTCGGCGCGGGCAAACGTGTCCCCGGCCAGCGCCGCCAGCAAAAAAACGCAAAACAGCCATGATTTATTTTTTGGCATAAGCCACGCTTTTATTTGATTTCGGCATCTATGTTAAATAAAAATAAAACGTAGCTTAACGAAATCACGGGTATTTCACAAGAGATAATTTTCCCCCGTGCAAATTTAACCCTGCAGTGTAGTAATTATACAAAACCGGCGGGATTATGATGGAGTTTTTCCGAAACCATACAGACTGGCGGCGTTGTTGTAAAACACATCGGCTTGCCTGTCCCTGTCAAAACCGGCCGCGGCAAGGATTGAAGCCTGGAGCTCAATACCAGCAGAAATCTCGCCCCAATGGACGTCCGTGCCAAAGAGTATTTTCCGGTGGGCATCCGGGAACCACAGGTATCTTTTCCATTCTTCCATTCCGATGCTGGCGCGCCACCCCGGCGTGCTGCCGGAAATATCGGCGTAGATGTTCAGAAACATGCGGATCAGGGTAAGCGCCGCAAGAAAATTCTGCACGCCGAGATGGGCAATTATAATCTGTAAACCGGGAAATTCCTGGGCCACCGCTTCCAGATGGATACAGTCCATATTAAACGAGGACACCCCTTCGCCCGCCAAAGGCCGCGGCAGTTTGATAATGCCGGTGTGAAACAGGCACGGCATACCCAATTCAGAGGCGCGTGCATAGCAAGGATGAAATTCGGGCGAAGAATAACGATCGGTCGGGACGGTGAATTTTAGCCCGGCAAAGCCCTGGTCTTTAAGTTCGTCCACCAAAGCCGGGTCGTCTTTTCCAAGACGGACAAACCCAAGCCCGAAGAACCGGTCCGGATGATTTCTGACAACCCTGGCAACGGCATGATTGTCGGCCACAGGACCGGAAAGGCGGCCTCTGACAAAGAGCCCCTCAAATAACGTCCCAAGTCCAATCAGCGAGGATTTTTCAATATTGAGGCGGTCCATTTCGCGCAACAGGCCGTCAACATATCCCGTCTCCTGGATGAGATGATGATGTGAATCAATTTTTTTCATCTTTCCCCTGAATCAGCCGGTCAAAAAGTTACCGGCATGCCGCCCTTTTCAGCCGATTCCTCGGCCGCCAGTCCGACGAGCGTGCTCCACTTTGCCGCTTCAATACCCGTCAACGGTTTTTTGTTGTTTCTGATATTATCAATAAAAGCCAAATGTTCAAAATAGACGCCGCCGGTATGGCTTAACCGCCGGTATTTTTCATCCATCCTGACCTGGATGTCGCTGGTGGTCTGGGTGCCGTACTCAGTCAGCTTGAGACGGCTTTGCGCGAAAAAGCCTTCCATCACGGCGTTTTCTCCGATGACCCCCATCTCTATGTCGTATTCGCAATCGCAGAACATGCATAATCCGAGGCTGGCGCGGACATTGTTTTCATATTCAATGATCACCCAGCCGTTATCATATATGTCCGGCTTGATGCCGTAAATTTCCTTGACCACGTCCTGTCCGGCCAGGGCAATTACTTTCTTCGGCCGGGCATCGGCAAACCAGTTCATCAGATCAAAATAGTGGCAGGTTTTTTCAACGAACACGCCACCAGTCTTTTCCTTGGACATGATCCAGTTGCCGACCTTTTCAAGAAACGGCCCCCGGAATTCTTTGCACCATAACATGCGGGTCCGTCCGATATTGCCCGCTCTGATCATTTCCACCATACGCTGAAAGACGGGAAGATAGCGGCATTCAAGTCCGATCTGAAAAACAGTCTTTGCTTTTCGGACTGCGCTTTCAAGCCGCTCTAAATCTTTTATTGTTGTGGCCGCCGGCTTTTCAGAGAGCACGTGCTTGCCGGCATCAAGAGCGGCGGCGACAATATCCACATGAGTAAAATCAGGGGTGCAGATGACCACCGCGTCAATATCGCCGCAGCCAAGCAATTCATGATAGCTGGAATAGCAGGCCATGTTCATGTTCTTGCTGACCGCGCGGAATTTTTCCAGACTACCCTCGCAATTGTCGGCAACGGCTACAAGTTCAGCCTCGTCAATCGTCTGTAAACATTCAAGATGACTGCGCCCCATGGTTCCGGCACCGATAATGCCATACTTGATTTTATTCATGGTTTTTATGCTTTCCTTGTTATTTTTTATTCGCACGTTTATAAAGTCTCCATCTCCCGCGGCAGGGCTTCCTCGCCTCTTGCCATGAGTTCATCCCTCGCCTCCTGCCAGAAATCCAGCACGTCTCGGGACACACCCTCCATATCCTGAAACCCGGCGGCGATAAAGGCCTCGGCCATACGCTGGCCTAATTCGGGAGTAACAATAGATTCCCCCATGCAAAGACAATTGGCGTCATTCACAACGCGGGCCAGTTTGGCAGTTTGGACCGACTCGCAACTGACCGCGCACACGCCCTTGAATGTGCTCGTGGCAATGGCGGCGCCGGTGCCGCTACCGCAGCAGTTGATCGCCAAGGGGGCAAACCCTTTCTGGAGCGCTTCGGCCACCCGTTGCCCGATGGAAGGAAATTTTACAAATTTATCGGTTTGATAACAACCCACGTCAATAACCTCGTGTCCTTGCCGTTCCAGATGCTCCTTGACCGCCATCTTCAGGGCAAAACCTTTGACCACTGATCCCATAATGATTTTCATATTTTTTTCCCTGTGGAATCCGTTCGTCTTATATTTTAATTAGACCCTGAAGTATGCGCTTCGCTTTCCGCTTAGCGGATCCGCCGAGGCGGAAACTTCAGGGCAACTTTATCCTTTTCCTATGGTAGGGCGGGACAGCCTGTCCCGCCGTCTTTTCGGCCGCACAAGGCTGTGCGGCTCTACCTTTTGAAATTCCTATACCCGAACATTTTTTTGAGGCTATTTCCATACAGGCCGCGACAATGTGTTTCACCCCGAAACCGTGCTTGTTGAAAAGATATTCCTCGCTCGCCACCTCGCCGAAACGGTCCGGAACTCCCAGCCGTTTCACCGGCGTCGGACAGTTCTCGCCGAGAACTTCGCAGACCGCGCCGCCGAGACCGCCGATAATGCTCTGATTTTCAACCGTAACCACCCCCCGTGTCTTTTGGGCGGAAGCGATCAGCGTTTTTTGATCAAACGGCTTGACAGAGGGATAATGCAACAATTCAACGGTTATGCCTTTTTCCGTAAGTTCCGCGGCCGCCTGCAAGGCAAAGGAGGTCATATAGCCGGTGGAGACAAGCGTTACATCACTCCCCTCGCGCACCACAACCGCCCGGTCCGGATCAAAATGATAGGATTGGTCAAAAATCAGATTAACTTTTGGCCGGACGAGCTGCATGTAGGCCGGCCCTTTACTGGCGGCCAGATATTTCATCAACGCTTTCAGTTCGTAAGGATCGGCCGGACTGAACACGCGCATATTGGGCATGGCCCGCATGATGGCCATATCCTGGAAACACATGTGGGTGCCGCCGTTCGGCCCCTGGGTCACGCCGGGCGCGGTGCCAACGATCTTCACGTTGTTGTTGGCATAGGCCACGCTGATGGTAACCTGATCATAGACCCTGCGGGCGGCAAAACAACTGAAGCTGGCGCAGAAAGGCTTTTTGCCCTCCCTGGCCAGTCCGGCCGCCACGCTGATCATATTGGCCTCGGAAACGCCGCAATTGATGAATCTTTCCGGATTGGCCTTGCGTACCAGCGGATTAGTACCGGAGGCTTTACTGAGATCGGCCTCCACACACACTACGTTCGGATCGGCCGCCATAAGCTCGTTTAATGTTTCGGCATAGACAACTCTCATCTCTTTTTCGCTCTTGTTCATTCTTTTCTCCGTGTTACTGATGACAAGATATGTTTTAAGGCGGGCAGAAGCCCGCAACCCAATAAAATCAGATTGACCACCGAGGGCACAGAGACACAGAGAACATAAAAAGACGAGGTTTGGAAATTTGTGCTCAACGAAACGTTGCTCTCAAATTTGCCAAACACTTTATTGCTGGAGGAAACGAGAGGCATAAAAACTCCTTTCTTCCTCCAACAGCAAGTCTTGCCTGAAATCAGGTTTTGTGTTTTGCAAAACTGATTTCAGGCAATCTCTTCTTCTCCGTGTCTCTGTGGTAAATCCTTTCCGATTAAATTTTCTTGTTGTTTAGCGCCGTTCCTGATGGTTAAGGTGCTAATAAGGAAGTTTCACATCGCTGATATTCATGGCGGCCATATATTTTTGATATGTCTCATTGTCCGGCACTTTTATGTTGTGGCTTTCCGCCTTGTTTTCAATAAGGGCACAACCTTTGCCCTTGATGGTATGGGCAATAACCATGGCCGGCTTGCCCTTCACGGCAATGGCTTGATTGATGACATCGTAAATCTGATCCCAGTCATGGCCATCCATCTCAAAAGTCTCCCATCCGAAAGCCCGCCATTTGTCGGTTAACGGGTCCAGATTGAGGATCTCGTTCGTGGCACCGTCAATTTGCAGTTTGTTGTAGTCACAGATAACGACGAGATTGTCAAGCCGGTTATGGGCGGCGAACAGGGCGGCTTCCCACACCTGCCCCTCGTTGCTCTCGCCGTCGCCAATGATGCAAAAGATATTGTGATGTTTATCATTCATCCTTGCCGCCAGGGCGAGTCCGCAGGCACATGAGATGCCCTGTCCCAACGAACCGGTGGTCATATCCACGCCCGGGGTCTGATTCTGATCCATATGGCTCGGCAGTCGGGTGCCGTTCTGATTCAACGTGGCCAGCCAGCTTTTGGGAAAATAACCGAGATAGGCCAGCGCGGCATAGACCACTGGGCCGGCATGCCCTTTGGAAAGCACCAGCCGGTCCCGCCCGTCCCAGTCGGGAAGTTTAGGTTTTATCCTCATGATCCGATAGTAGAGGGTAATAATAATCTCCACGAGGGACAGCGCTCCGCCAAGATGGCCGGAACCCGAACGGCAGACCATGTCGGTGATAACATAACGAAATTCACGCGCCAAAGCATCAAACTCGTCACGGTTGAAATTTTCTCTCATTTTCTTTCCTGTCTCATTATTGTTTAATCTGAATTTCAATTCCTTTCCAGGCAAACGGTTCCAGTTCCACCTTTTGACCATCCACCACCACGGTCTGCTTCTCCGCCGATGCGTTTGAAATCAGCAGCAATCCTTTTGTCTCGTCCCCGTTCTTCGCCCATTTGGAGGCCTGCACTGGCGCAAGATTCATTGGAACCACCTCTCTTCCCGGCCTTATCCAGCCCCGCACTTCTCTTGCGGCCGCTCCTTCCACCTTGGGATCCTTCAATCTCCGGCCAGCCGCAATATAATCCCGATACTTCAGCCGCGTGTCTATCGTATCATTCAAAAACTTCCACCGGACATCATCCGGCTCATATCCCGATAATCCCACTTGCGGTCCGATACATCCGCCACCGGCATAACCCAAGTGTATGGCCAGCGCCGTGAAACTTACGAAATCTTCCGCCTTCTCCCAGCCCTTCTGATAATCCTGTCCGCAGATCGGAAACGCGCTGTATTCAACGTATCCCTGATAAATGGTCGCGAATAGCGGAACCCCGTTCAGTATGTGGCAAGCTTTCATGAAATACGCATGAATCACATCCAGCATGTATTCCGCCATCCCTTCCGTGAGTATTATGGCGGAAGGATGTTTTTCCAGAATCCCGGCGCACAAGTCATGCTGTCCCTTGGTGAACCAGCGGCCATAACCAACCGGATGGCCGTGTTTCTTGTCATAACATGGAAAGATCGGCGTGGGGAACACGTCAAAATACTGCATGTGCGCGCCATAAGTCCCTAAACTTTGTTCGGCCAGCCAGAGGTGCAGGTTAATGACTCTTTTGTATCCGGGGCACAACCAGTGATTATCGCCGTAAAAAACAATCTTATCAATTACGTTGGTTTCTTTTCCCCATCTCACCTTGAGATGTTTCTTGTATCTTTTCCTTTCTGATTCAGGCATGGTGAAACAATCCAGCGCGTTTATCAGCTCCTCATTGACCGGTCCGTTCCAAGCCTGCTTCAGCTCGCGCTTGAAAAGACTTATATCCGCCCCGCAATAGGGATCAATTTCATGCTGGCGGGCAAGCTGTTCATAATAGTGATACGGCTCGCCGGAAACGTCGCGCGCTGTCCATCCTTGCAGGTAACGATACAAATAATGCTCGGACCTGGCGTGAAAAGTAGTTACATACGGTCCAATATGCAATCCTTGCGCCTGACTGGCGATGATTCGCTTGAAGGCCGGCTCATCGTGGGGCGGGAAATAATCCGGAGGATAAAAACTCTCCCCAAAATATTTCTGCCACTGGGTGAATTCTATCCCGATATCCCGCCCCTTGAGTTTTTCCTGCGTCTTCTTGTGCATTTCAAACCCTTTTTCCATGTCATAGAACCATCCGCCCGCGCTCCAGAAATGCGTCTTCTTGAACCATTCCGGCGTGTTTTTCCGGTCATAAATTTTGCCCTTGCTGCACCAGGGCTGTTTCAAGGCCCATGCCCGGTAAATCTGGGCCGCGTTATACCAGCCACCCTTGTAAGGAGTGGTCAGCACCGGATAGGGACTCTTGAAACCGGTCCCTTTCTGGCCCGTGTTTTCCGGGTAATGGATCACCTCAAGCCGCAAACCCTGGCCCTTGTGCGCGGCATCCAGCCGGGTTGACACCACAAAATCCTTTGCCCAGGCCTCGCCGTCCTGGGTCCAAATCATCACACCTTCTTCTTCATTCTCAATCAGCATCATCTGAAGAATATGCTCCGTTTCCGGATATCTCCCGTAATAGATCGCATCTACCTTTGTTTTCCCCTCGCCTTCGCTGTTATATCCTGCCGCGCATGGCCGGTCGCCCTTGTCAAACACACCTTCCATCTTCTGCCCCATGTCGCGCGGATAAATCAGATACCCATCCTTCAGGCGCGGCAGATACAACATCGGATACGTCACGGAATATACTCCGAAATCGCCCTTGGGCGTCACGCTTATGGTCCAGCGCGTATCATTATCTTTCATTTCCTTGAAAACCTGCACCGTGCATTCCGGGTGTTCAGCGACACCGTTGCTGCTCAGGTTGGCATAAAGACCGGTTACCACGCTGGAATTATCTGGATTTCCATTTTGCCAGAGAATCACCTTATACGCGACGGAATCCACATCCGCATCGTAAGCGGACAGCGCGCCCTGTGCCGCAAACCATGCCAGACTGGTCACCAGGCCGACGATCTTGCATGTTGTTGTATGCATTATCGTTCTCGTCCTCCTTTATGGATTTAAGTACAACCGCTGCACATCTTCTTCAGAAAGCACCGTCCTGAAAATCTGCACATCATCCACCGCGCCGAACTCGGCGCTGCCGCTGTATGGAGCTCCGCTGACGCGCAGGAAGTCCGTAAAATGAACCCCGGGATCGCGCACCACGCTGTTACTGCTCGCCCGGAGTGTTCCGTTGATGTAAAGGCTCATGCTGGTAGCATCCCATGTTGTTACAATATGCTGCCACTGTCCATCCTGCCAATCCCCCATATACGCCACAAGTAATGGCCTGTTCGGTATGGTCCAGTCTCCTGCCAGGAAAATTAACCATGCTCCTTCACACTTATAAACACGGAAACGCTGATTGGTATTCCAGTCCGTATCGGCCGAGAAAAAAGTGAATCCCAGTCCGCTTAGTCCCGACCACCCCACCGGTTTAACCCACATGGAAAGACTTCCTTTTTGAAAGGAAATATTTTCCAGGCCGGTTCCGGTCCCGATTGCATAACCAAGATGGCCGTAATTTCCTCCCTGCACGGCGTTGCCGGACACACCGGGCACAGACTCAACACTGCCGACCACCTGGACCGCACTGGTGTGAGTGGCGCTGTCCGCGTTGAAGGACGAATCCGCCGAAAGAGAGAACGATCTTTCGTTCAGCACCTCGGCGTAATGCGCATAAATCTCATCGGCCGAAAGCTCCCTGTTTTCTATCCTCAGCCGGTCCACGCACATCTGGTAGACGCCATTTTCATACTCGCTGCCTCCAAGCGCAAATTTATTGCCAAGCAGAACATTCCTGGCGGCCGTAAAATTCTGTTCAGTCTGCAGTTGGCCGTTGAGATACAGACGCATGCGCTTTGGCGTCCAGGACACAGCCACGTGTTGCCAGGTATCCGGCTGCCAGTCGTAAATGCAGCACCAGATCATCGCCGGCTCCTGCGCCTGCCAATCACCGGCGATAAATATAAGATACGAACCGGCGAGTTTGTAGAGGCGGAACAGCTGATCTCTTTCATAGGCATAAGTGCTCCGGCTGGTATCGGCGCGGAACAGCGTAAATCCGGTTCCGCTTGCGCCGCCCCATCCCATGGGCTTCATCCACAGAGAGATTGTTCCGAATTCGCCGTCCAGGTTGTTGGCGATTTCATACGAAACTTCATTCGTGTTGCCCACGACGATGGCCTTGGCGGACATTCCCGGAACATAGATTTCCGGCCCAACCACTGCAGCTGCAGGGTTCCCGGAAGATGTATCGGCATCATATGTGCCTTCAAATTCCGCTTCAAAAACATAATGGTCCCAGGGCAAAGTGATCGGCGCCGCCAGCCAGGAATAGGCCGGAATGCTGAACCCGGCCCCGTCCACCTGGACCGTCTCCATAGAAGGCGAATCATTGCTGAAGAGATATATTCCCTTGTCAGGCTCAAGATTCTTGCGCCATTTTGACACCTGAACAGGACGAACAAGGGGCTTGGGATTAGCGGGATACCCGCTCTTATCGTACCAATTGACCGCCCTTGGAGCAGAGCCGCTTTGAATGACAGGATCTTCCAGCCGGTCCCCGGCCACAATATAGTCTTTGTAATCCCTTCTAATATCCAGGCTTTTCTTAAAAAACTGCACTTGGATATCAGTCGGCGGCTGTAGTGGTGAATAGGGGTTGGTCGGATTCCAGCCGTGCTGATATTCCTCCAAGTTGGTATGCCCGTCATTATCCAGGTCGCCGCTGGCGTCCGATGGATTAGCGGGATTAAGTCCATACTGTGTCTCCCACGCATCCGGCATTCCATCGCCGTCCGTATCGGGTGGCGGAGGGGGCGGCGAGTTTGGATCGGTGGGATTCCAGCTATTTTGATATTCTTCCAGATTTGTGTGTCCGTCATTATCCAGGTCGCCGCTGGCATCCGATGGATTAGCGGGATTAAGTCCATACTGTGTCTCCCACGCATCCGGCATTCCATCGCCATCCGTATCAACCGGTGGCGGTGGTGGTGAATTGGGGTCGGTGGGATTCCAGCTATTTTGATATTCCTCCAAGTTGGTATGCCCGTCATTATCCAGGTCGCCGCTGGCATCCGATGGATTAGTGGGATTAAGTCCATATTGTGTCTCCCAGTAATCCGGCATTCTGTCTCCGTCTGTATCAACTGGCGGCTGGGTATTGAGCCAATCAAGGGGATAATTCCCTCCGCCGGCCGTGCCTGGAAGAAAGCCCAAATGAATGCCATACGCCATGCATGAACAGAAATTAACCGGCGTATCGGAGGGCTGGTAGGCGGCATTCGGCGGGCAGACATACCAGTGGGTATTAAGGAACATTCCGTTGTAAATAGTTGACAACAGCGGGATGGCGCGGTTGCTCCAAACGCCTTTGTTATACACTATCTGCTGTACCCCCATCGCCGGCTCATTAAATCCTTCGCCGGCAAAGACAGCCTGGGGATGTGCTTGAAGAACGCGCGCCATCAGCGCGTAGTTTTGCATGATATTATATTTCCCATAACCAACCGGATGATTATGGGAAGCATCAAAACAGCCCTGGGGCATGGCGGGGAAGAAATCCAGATAGGCGCTTTCGCAGCCGTAATCTGCGAACAGCGCATTCAGCATGTCAACAGTGTAGTCCTGGTAGGCACCGCCGAAACACGTTTTGTGCAGTTCAAGATAAAAATTGAGCGCATCCACTGTGGCCACGTTATTGGTATTACCCCAGTTGGCAATCAGCTTCTGTTTTTGCTGATCCCGAACAGACTGTGTCATGGGGAACCCATCCAGTTGATTGATAAGGGCGAGATTAGTATAAGCAGGAGTCTCCAGCATCGCCGCTTTGAGCGCGTCCTTGTAATCAAAAATGGACTGGCAATAGGCGCGAAATGTCTCGGAAAAATAAGCCGGGCAGGTCTGCACTATGTTTAGATAATTCAACAGTTCGTACATTGGGCAAACGTTTCCAAGCGGATTAAGCATGGTGGATGGGGCAACCCAGGCGTACGCATCATGCTGAACGGTCGCCAGGGAAAACAACATGTGGGGCGCAAAATGCAAGCCGTCGCTTCTTTTGCTCATGGCAAATTGAAATTTTTCAACATCGTTTGGCGGCAGCATTTCCGGGCAGGCGGTGCTGACGCCGTAATAGCGCTGCCACTGCAAAATTTGTGCGGCCACAGTCCTGCCCGCCAGATGCACATTAAATATATTCTGGATGTTGGTCACGCTCACGGAGATATCAAAACATCCACCGGCGCCCCAGCATTCCAGGTCCTTTAACCATTGCGGCGTGCCCGGCCGGTTGAAAAGCTTGCCCTCGCGGCACCACCACTGTTGGCGCGCCCACTCTTTGTATTTAACAGCGCCTTGATACCAGCCGCCCTGCAACGGGGTTGTTACCACAGGATAGGGGCTGGTAAAACCCGTTCCCCGCATGCCGGTATTTTCCGGGAAATGGCAAACTTCCGCGCGCAGTCCCAGCCCGCGATGCGCTGCGTCCAGATCGTGGGACACGATAAAATGCTTCAGCCAGGCCTGACTGTCCGGCGTCCAAATCATCACGCCTTCACTGTCATTCTCATACATCATCAACTGCAGTATCTGCTCTATGTTGCCGTAACAGCCAAACCATGTTGCCGACTTTTGAAACTCCGGGTACCCCTGCATCTCTGTTCGGATGGAGGCTTCAATGGGCGCATCAGCCGCGTCAACTATGTCCTTCCATTGGCCGCCTGACAGCACCTTGCTGATCCTTTGGCCAGGACCGGAGCCCGTGATCAGGACACCATTCGTGAGCCTTGGCAAATACAAAAGCGGGTAATCCACCTCATATACTCCCCAGTCGCCTTTAGGGGTTACGGTAATCCGCCACTCTATTTCTCCATTGCTCCGGGGAGTTTTAAACACCTGCACATTACATTCTGGATAGATTGCAGCGCCGTTTGTGTCCAAATCCGACCAAAGGCCTACTTTCACAATACTCTGCCCCAGATCATTATTGGGGACCAGACGCACCCGAAAAGCCATGGAATCCACCTGGGCGTCATATCCCATGGAAACGACAGGAAATACACATAAGCAGGCAAAAAGAAGAATGTTTGCAACAACCAGCCTTGAGACCTGCATATTTTGGACCATTTTATACCATTTCATTTTTCCACTCCCTTGATTTCCCGTTACACGGGAATTGTTAATGGATCAATCGTTAATTCCTAAGCTACGGCCGAATATCCCATTACCAGCCCGGAAGCCAGCAGCACGGCATAGACCACCACCCTGAAAACACGTTCGTTAACTTTATAATGCAGGTAATCGCCCAGGAACATGCCGGCGAAGAGGAACGGAAGTGAAACCAGAATCCCCGCCCCTATTTCATCATTCCATACATTTCCCGCCACAGTCCACTTTATCATCATGATTGTATTCAGCGTGAACCACAACAGGCAGAGGGTAACCCGGAAGAGCGTTTTATGCCGCAGAGCCTGCGAAGCATAGATCACAACAAACGGTCCGCCGGTGCCGAAGGCGCCGTGAATCATCCCGCCCAGAACAAGCAGGGCCCTTTTAATCGGACTCCGGCCGGCTTTTATGTCAGGAATATTTTCCTTGTTTTTCATATTTTTAATCAATCCCTGCATGCCGACCAAAACCATAAAAACGCAAAGGACGGCCTTTAACGCCTTTTCAGAAAAATTATCAAACAGGTATATTCCGAACGGAAGCCCGATCGCCACATGCAGAAGAATAAAAGCAAACTCCCTCCATTTTATGTTTTTCCATGAGCGGATTATGATGTATCCGGCCAGTATCCACGCCAGCATTACCAGAATCGGAACCGCGGATTTTATTCCCATCAGCAAGGCGATAAAAGGCAGGGCCAGAACCGTGCAGCCGAATCCGGTGATGCCCTCCAGGCAATGGGTTATCAAAACCACGCCGCCCACCAGCAGTATTTTCGCAAGTTCCGGCATTTCATCCCTGTTTTAATTTCTCATAAATTGCAAATAAATCTTTCTTCTCAACCTCTTTTGGATTATTTTTTATAAGCGGATGAAAACTTTCCTCCACCAATATTGCGATCTGGCTTTCATCAATCCCCGCCTCCTTGAGATTCAGCGGCAAACCGCCGAGTTTCTTCAGCCTTTTGACGACCGCAGTCATTTCGGCAATTGACCCAAAACCGCAGTAATAACAGAAGGCTTCCATGCGGCCGTCCATATAGGGGGCATTCAATTCAATCGCACCTTCCAGCGTGAAGGCGCAGGCAACGCCGTGCGGCATGTGATACCTGGCCGAAAGCGGAAAGGAACAGGCGTGGACAACCGCATTCTTCGGGAGCTGAAAAGCCATGCCGGCTGTAAGCGCGGCATAGGAAAGCGCGGTCCTGCCGTTTATATCCGCCGGATTTTTCAAAACGTTTTCAAGGTTCAAAAATATTTGTCGGGCCGCTTCCCTGGCAAACAGATCGCAGATCGGCTGATGATTCCTTGACCAGTAACCTTCTATGGCATGACACAAGGCATCCATGGCCGTTGCGGCCGTGACTTTCAAAGGAAGGCTCACCGTCAACTCCGGATCAACCACCGCGCAGACCGGATAAAAAGAATCCGACGCCATCGGGCCCTTGATATTTTTTTCCGTGTCGTCCAGCACGGCAAACGGGGTTACTTCGGAGCCGGTTCCGGCCGTGGTCGGAACGGCAATCAGCGGCCAATGTGTCCCGCCAAATTTCTTCCCGCCGGTATGATATTCTCTGATGCTTTCGCCTTCGGCCGGCGCCAGCGCCGAGGCGGCCTTGGCACAATCCAGGGAACTGCCGCCCCCAACGGCAACAATCAGATTAAAAGCGTTTGCCCTGATAAACCCGGTCAGGGCATCCACATTTCTGACGGTCGGATTCTCACCCACCTCTGAAAAAACCGCGGCTTTGTTAAAATCACCGGCGATCCTCTGAAAAAACGGCAGGTTGACCAGCTTTCTGTCGGTTACGATGACCGCCTTGTCGCCGTAACCTTCAGCCAAGCGGCCCAGCCCGCCGGAAACTCCGCAGCCAAACTCTATTTTTGTGGGGAGTTGATAGATAAACATATCTACACCTTAAAAAATTATTTAATCCGCCTTTCCGGCCGCGCCGGCGGCCTTGATCAATTCTTTCATATCATCCTTCAGCCGGTCTTTTATATTTCTCATGATTCTCCACGCATGCCATAAGTGCTCCGTGGTATCGGTCATTTCGTTGAAATATTTTATAAAATTGAAGCGGAACGCCTCCCCAAAATTTATCTTGCACATCCCCGCCCGGGCCAGTCTGGCAATATTCTCAGGCGAAATCCCGCAGGTCCCGTGCTGGACAAGGGGAATTTTCATGGCATGGCGGAGTTTTGCAAGAAGCTCAAAATCAATTTCATTTTGTTCCCGGTAGACCCCATGCCATGTGCCGACGGAAACCGCGAGCATGTCCACTTTCGTTTCCGAGACAAAACATTGCGCTTCTTTGATGTCGGTTTTGGCCGCCGGCGCCGCGGGCTTTTCAGGAACCGGAATTTTACCGATCAGCTTTTCTAGTCTTGGCTCATTGCCCTTGACGCAACCGACCTCGGCCTCCACGGAAATCCCGAATAATTTGGCGGTTTCCATGACCTTTTTGGTAATTCCGATGTTTTCTTCCAGCGGCGCATGCGAAGCATCAATCATGAACGAAGTGAACCCGGCCTTGAGCGCCTTTAATAACGATGCATAACTTTTGCCGTGATCAACATGCAGGGCCACGGGGACGGTAATATCCAGCTCATCGCCCAAATGGCCGGCCAGTTTCACAAAATAATCAAAACCACGGTAAGCGAGATTGGGCTCATAATCCTGGAGGATGAGCGGCGACTTCATTTCCTCGGCCGCCTCCAGCGCCGCCCGGGTAATATCGTAGGATGCGCCATTGGTGTTAAAAGCCGGCACCGCATATGCTTTCTG